>Ga0255338_1000144_pt1 | contig 313916 bp, 215 predicted proteins | sample MeOH1_35cm_T4_19_FD_203715 | JGI IMG/M metagenome (GOLD analysis project Ga0255338, IMG submission 203715) | Sandy soil microbial communities from University of British Columbia, Vancouver, Canada - MeOH1_35cm_T4_195 | ecosystem: Engineered > Artificial ecosystem > Sand microcosm >...
CGTGGTATTAAAACCAACGATGTGCAACAATTATGACATGCTTAAATGAGATGCAATCATTGCTGAACAAAATTATGAACTACCAGTGCATTATATAACTATTTTATATGTTGATGAAATTTCAGTATTGACTAAACTCCAATTCCCACAAACAACTCTCCCATGTCTGAACAGCAATTGACAGATTCAAGCACATCACCGGAACAACAACCGACGCAACGCACTCTGGTTTTCACCAACGAGTGGTTCGTTCCAATGATCCCATCGTGGACTCGTCTGTTGGCCGAATTTAAGGGCCGTGACAACTTGCAATGTTTGGAGATTGGTAGTTACGAAGGACGCTCTGGTCTGTGGTTGTGCGATAATATTCTGTCAACATGTCGCAATGCCAAATTGGTAGCCATTGATACATTTGAGGGTGGTGTTGAACATCGTTCAAATTCACACCAATATGGCAGCACGTTAAGTGTATTGGAGGAACGATTCCGATCCAATCTGCAACCCTATATCGACAATCAAACGGTTGACGTTCGTCGCGGCTACAGTTCTGCAGTTCTATCCCAATTAATTGGAGATCGCAACGGAACTTTTGATTTTTGTTATGTTGATGGATCTCACATGGCGGCGGACGTTCTCATTGATGGTATTATGTGTTGGTTACTGTTGAAAGACGGTGGAATATTAGCCTTTGACGATTATCCGTGGGATGGTATGCGACGTGGACCGGCGTGGCGGCCACAACCAGCCATTGATGCACTGTTACAGTGTTTCGAAGGGCAATACGAGTTGTTGCACAAGGACTGGCAAGTTTTTATTCGCAAACGTACCAAGACAGTGTAGATAATATATATGATGGATGTAATTATTCACATACCCGATACATGCATCGATAATTTATGTGTGTGACTATGTACTACTATAATAAATGCATTAATTGGTTTTTAAGACAAATAGATCCACATCACGATTAGTATGTGTAATATACATGGTATAATAAGATTAAGAAGAAATAATTATACAAGTGCAATTATACAGATATATATATGGAAAAATCCCGTGAAATTTTAAACATCTACTGTATTAATCTGGATCAGCGGCCAGATAGATGGCACCGCATGGAGCACCAGCGCCTTCCCAAGTTATTGTTGCCTTCCTCGGAGACACTACCAAACATCCACCGATGTAGTGCAATTACACCCGAACACAGTCGTGTCGACATGGTGTATGAATCAGCCAAAACACGAAACGCTTCGATCACAAAAAAGATGACCGCCTGTTTATTATCACATCATCATATTTGGGAGTTATGTGCTTCCAGTGCAAAGGATGAATCAACAAGTCATCATAGAGTTCTTATTCTGGAAGATGATGTTTTCTTTGCCAAAGACTGTTGGTGCAATTTGCACAAGTCAATGCAACAATTAGATTCTCAGTATGGTCCGGATGGATGGGATATATTTTACCTAAATTCATCAAGCCCACATAACCCCACAACGGAAGAAGGTGTTTGTCCTGCAAAGGCACCAATTTGGCTCGCTGGTGCGTATGTGCTGAACGGCGCGCGGGTAGCCCAACTACTAATTGAAGAGTGTTGGCGTAATCCAAATACATCGGATGATGTGATGCTTCGTGTGTCTGCAAAACGTAAAAAGTCGCACACGATCGTACCCAATTTAGCGGTGCAAGATAATTGTGACAGCGACATACAGCAATGTATTGCGCATTTTAATCGACAACAACACGAAACCCGCAATCACATTATTAAATGGAAAGATTGGTATTTTCCAGAAGATGTCGAATATGTGTTGAATTCACATAATCGATGACACACGATAATCGTGCAGATTATGCACACGTCCAACGATATAATAATAATAAATACACAATTATATTTTTATAGATATCTCAGAATAACATATTATACATGTTTGTGTGATTGCATTTCTATAATTAATAGAATGGATAAAATATCTAAATTTATATCTTATATACACTAACAACAAACAACCAATTATTATACACATTAAATTTTTATATGATGCTATTAAATTAACAAGGCAAAATTCACATTCATTCCGTTGTGTAATTTTTATTGCTACAACAACAACCCCGAATTTGTATCATGGCAGCGGGACGACTAGTTTCACTAAATGATATTACATCCTTTTTCCAGCAGCGAAGTGAAACGGAGAATCGCGACAACGGCTATTACCAACGCTGTATCGATGCTGTTGAGGGCCACTGGTCACAATACCGTACGGCGGAGGAGGCCCGTGTTGCCGAAGAAGCACGCGCACGTGGTGCTATGAGTCGTGAGGAGCGACAACTACGAACACGCCTGGCACAAGTTGGCCCTCCTGAACTCGAACAAGTATTGCGGGAACGACCGCGGCGACGAGGACGAGAGGAAGCGGAACAGGCAGCAGCCGCCGTGCCACCGGTACCCACCGCCGCCGCAGCGCGACCACGACGTGGGCCAAAAGCGCGCGGCGCGGCTGTGGCTGCAGAAGAGGAAGAACGCCCTGCCGCGGCAATGCCGCGTGCCCGCGAGCAGCGAGTTAGGAGGGCACTGGGGCAATTTGAAACCATGGCAAAAGAGATGCAACAAGATTTTAGACAATTGCCTCAGGATATTCGCGATGTTATTTTAGAACGTCTGCCACTGGAATCTCGCATGTTTTTCGAAAATCTCAACGGTGTTGAACAATATGCGCGAGATGTTGTACGAGGCGCCGCTGCACAACGCATTCGCATTCTCGGCCAGAAAAAGAAGGACAGTATCGATACTATTACCCAGCGCACTATGCTTGGTTCAACTCTGAAAACACTTGCGTTGGTACAACATGGAATACGCGAAATGTTAAATCGAGTGAATCCACTTCTTCAAGATGCCGTTGGTTTAGACGAAATCAATACCATTGTCGACGAAACACTGCCCGCGTGGATTAATCCACGAATCATGGAAATCGGTTATTTGACAGATGCTTCCGGACGACTACAATCGCCGATGGCGTACCCCTCTGAAGATATTCTTGCACAGATTAATGTTTACAACGCCGCATACGATGACTTCTCTGATCTAGTGCAACCCGTTCAAGAACAATTGTTGTCCTCTATTGTGGATATTGCAACTGCAACTGCACCTGCAGTGGATAATGTTACGCAGGAGGCCACCGATGCATTAGAGGGAGTTCTTCTTCAAGATATTCAACCAAACACAGTGGCATCAATAACTGAAAATGATTATCGCCGACTTTCAAGCAATTTTGAAATTGTGGATCCATTTGCTGCACAGGAACCATCACCACCACCATCGCCTATGAGCGTTTCACCGTCGGTGGCGCCACCATCACCATACGCTGGTGAGGCTGGTGCACAAGAAATGGACCTGAGAGGTGCCAGCGAAGAAGAAGAAGAAGGCGGTGGTACGGCAGAAGAAGACGGTCCCGAACCTGCCGATTCAGCACTCGCAATCGCTCATAATTTAGAACTTGTTGGCGAAACGAATGTATTCAGAACAGTCCAGGACGTTGCGCTAAACGAGAGTCGCAATCCCGTTGGTGTCCGGACTCCGGAAGATCGTTGGATTCATCCGTACGGTTATGCCGGTGCGCCGCAATCCTATGACACAAAGCGTATTGTGGGTGATCCGTTTTGGTCAATTCAAGATATTCGTAGCGTGCTCTCATATCTCATGGGTTCCGCAAATGTTCAAGCAATGCCAGACATTCAACAGAAACAGTTATTCTCCGACATCTATCGCCAGACCACGGGTCGATTTGATTTCAAGTATACTGCAGACAAATTGGCAGCCGGTTGGAGTCTAATGGTTAACATGGCGCGCGCCAATACCAACACGCAGGAATCAGTGCGACTCATTGATGATGCGCTCCAAACTGTGGGCGGTGGGCAGGCGAGTGATGCAATTGCAGTGTTAAGGACCATTTTTGCCGGCGCACTTCGATACATTGGCAAACAGGACGGCAACGGACGTCCCAATGGTATTCGTATTTTCGATGCCACGGATGAGGTCGATCTACGCACATGGCTGCAAACACGAGGGGGTCAGCAAGCACATCGTCAACAAGGCCGTGCGTTTTATAAACTCTGCGGCTCTGTCGAGGCCGACGCATATGTTGAGGGAAATCTGACCATTCAACCCGTCATCACTGAAGATATCATTCTAAACATGGTTTCTCAACCTGCACGTCGCGCCGTGGGCTTCCGTGTTTACTTTGCCGTCACCGACGATGCCGATCAAGAACTCCTCGGATTCTTGCAGACAGCGGATTTAGCAAAGCATAGTTATGCAGTTGCTCAAGGCGAAGCGCCTCCGATATATTTGAGACTTTCCACGAATGATAAAGCATTTAATGGTCCTGACCAACTACCTCTATTTGAGGAGGATGAAGATTTGCGCGGCAAGGACACGCGAGTTGTCTTGTCCAACAATAGAGACAATCGTCTCGCTAAAAGTCTGTTCATCGACTATATTTGTACCAAAACACAAGAGTTGTACCAAAACCGTGAGGTTCAAGTTCAAGACACCTGGGTTGACGCCCAAGGACGTTCATGGGCACTCATTATCGATCCACTTCGTCCGGGTGCCAACTTGTCCGCCGAAGAGCGCTTGCGACCCGTTAACGTTCCACGCAGTGAAGTCCACCACACATCGCCATTCATGTATGTTGGACATTTACTCTTCTTGTACGCCTTGCTTAATGAGATCGACAAGGATCATTATGGACTGATGCTCACAGTTTCCCCCAAAGGATTCTACGATCTGTTCTACCAGAACGTTGGCCCGAACCCTCCTGCAGGCGTTACCAGCAACACTCTTCGTGGCGAACAGGGCAGTTTGGCTCCGGGTGCATCTGCTCGCGCCACGCGTGGCAATATATTTGATAGCAATCTCGTCAGCATGTATCAACGTTACTGGCGGTTGGAACGCGCCATCGCATGGAGAAACCTCAGCCGTGATTCTGGACTGCTATGGCTACAGGAAAACCGTAAGGTTGCAAATCGCAACCAAAATATTCAACCATACACTGCAGATGTTCCTCTTGGTATAAATGCGGCAGACGTCGTCGAATATGAATTGCGTAACAGTCGCGTCGTCGATCAAGATGCTGCAGGAAATGATATTGTCGAACATGATGTGTTTGGTCAGGGCACCCGCCGCGAAGAACCTATTGGCGTTCTTGTTCCCAACGGCGCCATGTATAGACCATACCCGACCGTGTTTGACTTGGCTACATTTATTGCCCAATTGGGTGCCAGTATTGTCGGTGCACTCCTCACACCAGAACAACAACAGGAACAATTCCCCCAACAACAACAATTACTAATGCGAACACCAGCCCCCATCATGAACGGTTCTGTGCCCATGCTTCCATCAGTACCTGCCATAATGGGCGGGGTTCCCGCTCCCGTATATAACCCGTTTGCACCACCCCAGTAGATAACTCGAGTTGTTATATGCACAATATAAATACAGATAATGAAAATAATTTATTGTTTGGATCCCAATAATAATAATATATCCATATCACGCGCACATTGATACCATATTACCATACATGTTGGTACCTGTACTCCACAACAGTACTTGAAAGAACAAATTTTATAGTCCTATGTAAAACTCGAGTGTATTTTACCGCGATATTTTGCGTGGTTTTGTCCAAAGTATTCGTATGACGCTGTACTATTTCCTCTCATGTAATTAGTAAATAATCAACACGAGTACTATATGTATATATTCTGCACACCCAGGCCATTTGTCAAATATTTTCATACTAACATATCGGTAGTATGAACACAAAAGTCGGTGGTTTTAGAAATGGTGGATCAATATTATATTTGTATATACATTACAACTGAATATACTCTCACGAAAAAGACCATGTTATGCGAAACAATGATTTTTCAAAATCATCCTTATCAAATACAAAATCAATACAGATACCATATGCTCTGAAATGATCGAGTGAAGTATATACAATACATGTGTTGCATTTGTCTCAAAATCATATGATTATATTTGTTATATGCTTTATAGTATATCTCGAGTTATATATTCATGTGTTTATTCACAAGAGGATACAGCAAATCTTGGAATTTAGTGAAAAAGATATGATTTGTACATATCCATTAATATGAAATATACTTTCAAAACTTGTTAATGTCCACGCAAAATAAATCAATATATTTTGTGATGTATATATATATATATATATATATATCTCGAGGTGTATTATTATTCTACAAGGAAACTATATTCGTACCAAGGTCTTTTTGGATGATGTTTGACCGTGTGTAGACGTTAATGCTTGGTTAATGTTATTTTCGTTCGCCTGCTTTGGTTGTTGGTTTGCGCACACGGGGCGCAGTAGATCGTCGGTCCAGGAAGGTCTCATATCAAAACGATCCTCTGCTGCAGCGGATGCAGAATATAATTCGTTCCATCGCGTACCAAACTGTTTAATCCATACATTTCGTATTTTACGTTGAGGAACTGGATCTGCGGTTGCTGTGTGCGTTGGGGCAGTGAAGCATGGTATAGAATAGTTTTTGTGATGGCGACCAGTGTACGTATGTGGTGTAGATAATTGAGCAGACGATTGTAAGGAGTGTGATGAATCATGTGGATTTTTACATGCCAACGGATCTATGACCCATTCCTGGTCACTTAATTGATAAGCAATATCTTCGTTAAGGTTCCAAGACATTGTGGAGGAAGAATGAGAGATGATGATGATGAGAATGTGTATAACACCGATAAACAGCAGATACTTTCACTTTACTTACACAAGCAGACCACTGTAGCGGCTGTGGTGAAATTGTTTTGTTTTATTACATAGGGTGATAAATTATACATGCATACAAAAAGAACAACATCCATTCGACAATAAATTACAATTTTCGTGCTGGAGTACATGTATATTATATTTCGTGTAATACCGATTGTGTGGTATTGTAAAAAACCTTAAAATAGATTGCCACACAATTCAATATATTGCATCATTAAAATGAATATTTTTTATATGACTGTTTGATTTATCCAATCCATCCAGTAGCCACAGCATAGGCACCATCAGGCTGCAAAGTAGGGCAGGATGAATAGATGCTGCGTTGGTGTTGCATTTGTTCCTGTTTCAGCATGTGTAATAATTCGTCAATTTTTACACCTGTCATTCGAGCGATATCTTCTTTTGACATGACAAGATCTCTTGCAGCATTGGCATATGCAATCGCTTGGTTGATATGAATCAACGCAATTACCGGGTTTGTACTTTGGCGTGCCATTGCTGCTGATTGAGTACTTGTTTGAATAAAATTGCGCACATTGCGCACTGTGTCACGTGAGTATCGTGTCGCTTCAGATGCCCCCAATTTGCTTAATAAAGCAAGCGCTGCTGTGCCGGCTATGACTACCAAGGCGACCTTGTTGATGCTGTTTGGTGGTGTTTTGAATTGTAGCGTCATTGTTTTTTAATCGTTTTGCGCCAAATTACTCTTTTTATTTCGGTTTGTTATTTGTGTATATAGATTGTTGCGACTTGATAATGTCTTCTCTTTTTGTATTGTCATGTGGAGAATATATATATATATGAATATTCCACAAATGTTGATTAATAGAACTTATGCATAAGTATTCAGTTGTAACGGAGCAAGTAATAAACCACAAATATGTAATAATATTTTATTTTATATCAACCTTTGCAATTTTAGATCACCAAAAAAGGATTGCGCAATACTGTTGCGGACATTTTCTGCAATTTCCTCCCATCTGTTGGATTGAATACCAGTTTGCAAAACGCGATCCAATTGTGATTGAAGCCATTGTACTGCGTAATTTTGAAATTCAGGATTATTTGGACGGCCAATCATGGCCGCTATTTGAATTGCCCAGTTTCGCCAATCGGGCACAACAGTCTCCAACGGGGGTAATAGTGCTTGTACCGTTTGAGGGCGCTGTTGTGGTGCTGCTGCCGCTGCGGGAACAAGCGCACCCGCAGTTGGTTGTAGCGATACAGGGGGTGCAGGCAATGCCAACATTTGCGAAGGAGGTGGCAATTGTTGTTGTTGTTGAGAAAGCGGCGCCACAGGAGGAGCAGGTAAAGCAAGCATTTGTGATGTTGGGGCTGTTATGGTTGGTAACCCTGCTACCACTGGCGCGGCGCCAGCGGATCCGAGGAGTAACGATGCACGTGACCCCCGACGAGCACCTTCACGAGGTCCAGTTACCGTGACGATACCCGCAGCCGGTGTCGGAACTCCCGTAGTTCTCATGGCTGGAACAATTGCAGTTGTCGTGCGTGGTGGTGTCGGGACAACTAGAGGCCCTGCAGATTGTGCCACTAATTGTTGTGGCAATGCTGAAACGGCTGCGCCTGGCACAACAGGTCTACTTACAAGTGCAAGGGATGTGCGTTCCGATGAGGGTGGTTGTATTTGTTGTGTTGGGATCGACGGCGTCTGTATTGGTCTCGGTGGTGTTGGTACTGTCGTAGGTACCACGCGAAGACCCAATTGTTCAGTTGTTGTGATGGGTGGTTGGCCAACAGCAGACATAGTGGTAGGTACAATAGCAGGACTTGGTGGTTGGGCGGTAGCACGATACGCAGGTCGTTGCTGTTGTGTTCGCGTCGGTGGTGGTGCAAATGGTCCCATTGCACTTGGGACGCCCACTCCTGCAGACGGTGCTTGTGGTGCAAAAGGTCCTAATTCGCGACCGAGACTGCTTGTAGGACATGTAGCAGCAGTTGACGTTGCCAGTTCAGCCATGTCTTCGCGCTTCCGTTTGCGGCGGGTTATTTCATCCTTCTCATAGTTGCTGAGAACTCTATCCGCATAGATGAGATATCGGTTTCCGGTCAACAATTGTGGAGACTGCCAGTCATACGTTCTGAACCTTTTGGACCAGTCCAGAGCCTGCTTGACAAGATTACGATCCTGTTCGGGCATAAACTTGAATCTATCTGGAAGAACATCGTACTCGGTGAAGACTTTTGTTGGTTGCGGCCATGCGAGATTATTGCGGACCGATGTAAAGATTTGATCCCACAAATCTTTGATAAACGTATATAGTTGCTCTTCTTCCGGCAAACCTTGTTCGTGCACCAATACATATCGAATTCCATTTAGACCAAATAATATCACACGAGCCAATGTCAGTCCCGGGTTAATATAGGCATTATTGCGCTGTTCAAAGTGAGAGTTTATCTCTACTTGATAGTCTGGGTTTGGTTGTAGGGGGTAATGAAATCCCAAAAATGTGTACAAAACACGCGCGCGGATATGATTCTTGTCATCCTCTGTCAGTGTCTTGTATTTATAGTCCTCTGTTACGCCAATATTATATGCGGTTCCATTTTCTTCCAGTTGTATTTTGCACATGTTACTCACCGTCTGGTCTTGGCTGTAGATGCGAACTAATTCGGGCTGATCCAAAACTCCGTTGCAAATACCACAGGCCGTTTGTCTCGATTCGCGGCTTATACTTGGACGAATACCGCGACGCTTTAATAACAATGACGACCCACCAATACGCTGATTCTCGGCCAACAGCCTTGTTAGTTTTTCAATTTGATCAGGTAATGTTGATTTTGTTTCAGCCATCAATTGTTCGAGTCTACGATATACTTCATCAGCCTGCTGTCGTTGAATATTTGTGGCTGGCAGTGCTTGACGTGCCCGTAAACGCTCGGCGGCGGCGTCACGTGCTTGTTGAAGACTGTTGTAGCGACGCACCGCAGCACCTTGTGGTATCTCAGGAAGAATTGTAATGGGGAATACATCTTGAACCGGAACAGACTCGTATCGCACAATATCTTGTCCGTATGCATTTTTCGACGGGGCTGGAAAGACCTGTTCAACCACAATACGTTTGGGGTATTGTGCATCCGCGATAGTCTCGATTGGCGCCAATACTCCGCCAGAATTCACATACGATGTATGATCTGTATCATAGCCTTTAACAATTCCGACAAACAGGTTAATGTCACTGGATTCTACATAATTTGAGTGAAAGAAACACAAATTCTCCATGTAGAGTGAGTATGGGCCAATTAGGTCGTCATCCCAGTTGGAAGGTTTGTAGCAGTTTCCTTCACCACATTGGATAGGTTCACCAAACAGGGTTCCCGTTGCAGGATCAAATGGAAATAATTCCTTGATCATCGCCACAGGCTGCGACCGATCACGGCGACAGTTGAGCGGGCACGCCATGGCTAAATCCGCCGCACCCGTTTCTAAGAGAGGAAGTGCTCGCACGATATTCTCGGTGGTGCCCTGCTGCGTGGATATGGTTGATCGCTTGGCGGCCGTTGAACGAATACACGATTGACACAGGTGCATAGTATGGGGTGTGTCTGCATCAGCACAACGGATATTGAAATATCGCATGACTTCTTGTGGGTTGCCGCGATTAGAAACAAAATTGGAAAAGCCGGTACTTAGCCATGCAGACACATATTGCTCTGCATGATCCTGAGATGCTACTTGACCTCTCTCCATCAATAGATTCACTAGAACCTCTGGATTGTGTTGATATACGTTCACGTAATGTTCATTGGTTGAAACCTCGTTACGATCTTGTTGATATTGCACCCATGCGTCATAATGTTCAATTAACCTGAGTTGAATCGCTTCCGGAACACATGCCTCCTGACAAAGTGAACAAATTTCAATCTGTGCAGGTTCGCCGTAAAACTCTTCATTGACAGATCGTGCAGGAGGAGGAAGACCCATTGGTGGTTGTGGCTGCGCTCGCGATTGTTGAGCAAATGCACGCTCGATCGCGATTTCCTGCTGCTGCTGTTGTGGTGATGGTGGTGGCACCGCCGATGGTGGGGATGGTCTGACTCCGGCATACATGCCCGTTTCTTCACCAATCTTTGCTCGTTTTGCGGGTGGCGTTACACGGCGCTCCGGCGACACGTCTTCTATAACAACTCCCGGTGCAGGCATTATCGTTGTCGTTTGAGTAGGCTCAATGGGCAACTGTCGTTCTATCAACTGCTGTCGCGTTAATGCATTATACACTTCAATGGTGACAGGCCTTCTCGGCGGTTGAACCAAGGACGTCCAAATCTCTGCACAAATATCCGCGTTTTCTAATTCGTTAATAATATCCGGCTCCAACAATCTTTCCCAATTACGACTCCATTCCTCCTCGGAAATGTTGAGACCATCGAAAAATATGAACGACGGGTCGCTTATCACTGGACTAATATTCCACCAAGGCATTGTTTCAACTCTGCCGTCTTCGGACACCTGATGTATTTGTAATTGAAAGATGCGCGAGCGTGTGTCGTCGAAAACAGATGGCACACCAGACCCGGATGAGTTAAAGAATCGTTGCCTGTCAATAATAGGCTCATTGTTACCTCTCAATCGTTCCTGATATTCTGCTTCAATGGTTAATGCCTCCAATGTGATAGCATCAATAAGACGACGTTGACGTTCTTGCGGAGTAACACCTTGCGCAAAGTGTCGCCATAAAGCGATGGTGTAATTACGATCACGATGTTCGGCATTAATATCTTCATTCAATTGTTGCATGCGTAGTTGTTTCTCTTGGGGTGCCAACTGTCTAAATTCAGGCGATTGACGTATCTGCTCTTCTGCATTTCGAATTTTCTGTTCCCACGCATAGCACATGTAGGCTAGCAGGGCATCTGCACTTAAAAGATACGGATCTGTCTGATAGGCCTGTAGTACTTGATCAACAACAGGTTGTATTTGTTGTGCTAAAAATGGATCCATGTGTGGTTATGGTGATGCTAATTCGTGGTGAATAAATATTTTGAATTAATTAATTTGAACAGCAATAGCACCACAATCCACGAATGTAAACAACAAGAAAGCGCAAATATGGGCCTTTATTCATATATACACACGTAAAAGTATTTCATTCAAGACGTGACATATTTAATTAATGGACGATTATAACCATAACACGACAAAATTATTTCTTCTATTATATATTTACAAAAACTATTCTCTTTTAATGAATTTCAATTATCTATAAGACCTGTCAGTGGGGCCTGTGGTGTAATTGGTAGCACATTCGCTTTGCAAGCGTAGGGTAGTGGGATCGAAGCCCACCAGGTCCACAAGGTTATTTTTATAAAATATATTACAGCGAAGGAATTTTATTAACGTTGTATTTTGGCACATCTTCCAATGCAGTATTATACTCACAACGATGTAATAGCATATAATCTTGACACATAGTTGGCCGTGGGCCATTGAAGAGAGTATACTTTGTTGGCGAAGAATACCCCTCCATCAGGTGAATATGTGCAGAGCGACGAATGGCATCAACATGTAGTTTGATATGTTCGAACGCCACCATCTTGGAATCACCATCATCCAGCGTATCTGTCATGTTCCACGGTTCTCGAATACTAATATGTATTGCATCCACAAAGTTTACCAATACATGAAAAGATTCCATGTTTGGCACCACAAGACGACCGCCACAGGCAGGAAAACAAATGATATGGTAGGAGTAGGATGTAATTTGTTTATACCATGAATCTTGCACGGGAACCTTGAGTCTAATGAAAAGAGTCCAAAAAACGAACGTGTTTGGTAAAAATGGGATCCACAACCAGGGTCATACATGCCTCTGGCGGTGCATCCTTTGGCAGATTCGGCCAACGATGTTCCACTTGAATTGCCGGATCTGGCGTCATAATATACGGATATTTGTCAGCGTGCTGCAGTGCTTGTTGTGTCTGCGGCAATAATACGCGCTTCGCAACAGATGACATGTTAGTAGCGTTGTCGTCTTCTTCTTATCCTCCTAATGTAATAAGTACCACGCAAACACAGATAAATAACAAAAACAAATAATTATACAAACACAAAAACAAAAATATTCAATACATTTTTATTTGTACTTTATACGACAATAATTACTACCCACATAATCTCGAGTTGCGTGCGAATATATATATGTTTCGGTGAGAATTAAGTATTTCCAACTTTTAATTACGCAGTATATGATCATAAACACTTACTAGTATTTGTAGTATCAAGAAAGTGCGATAATTGGATTATTTCTACCTTGTTCCAACTAATGATTCGAGTTGGACGTATTCATTATGAAGGTTCTAAACAGGCAGTGCCAAAATACGAAGGATATGCTCCCGTGGTTGTCTTAACAAAGTCAAGCGCCTATGGATCTTTGGGTCCTTATGAATTACGTACGGCGCAAAACCAAATTATGGAAAATATTTGGCAATTTAGTAAGATTTACCCCGTGGTGCCAAATATTGAAGTTCCCTACACTCGATGGAATCGCAAAATCGTCTGGAGTTGGCCTGCTGAACAACATTGGGATCATATGACACAAGAACCCACGCCCGCGTATTGGCGTTGGCGTCACGATGGTATCAACAACGATACCGCCGTGAGATATCCGGTCGGAATGAAATATCGACACACTTGTTTGGGTGCTTTTGCGCCCACAATGGACGAACTCTCATCCACTGCCCCGACCATTGGACAAGTTCGAGTGCAAGATCGCCTGGATTATGTTCAAGCGCGAAAACACATTTACGAACCACTTTATATGGATTTAGTGCGCCGCCAACGACAATACGGTGAATTATTGGACCGTTTGGAGAGTGGTGAAAAATTACTCATCTGTGAAACAGATGGACCTCATCAAGAAAGTGTTCAATATTACCAAGAAACATATGGCATGGAACAAGATTTCATTCAACAACACTCGATGCTTGCTACACCGTTATCACTGCAGGTCATGCTAAATGATCCGAAACATGCGTATGGTCACGGATATTGTTTAGCAAAGGCTCTATTGCAAGATTTATCTCCGGAAAATATGTAATATTCGATAAACGGTGGATGTATTCCCTAACTTCGAACCATACTCTTATCAAAAATAAGTGTATAATAGATATTTTTGTAGTGTACGATTATTTGCTCCCAATTTCTCTAATAACACATACGCTATGTTCATTTTCCCATATATTAATAATATCAACAAGCCATTATACTTTATCTAACAACCCACAATTCAATTTGAGATATACACTACTGTTGTTTTGAAGCATACTGCTGTAATTCATACACAGCAGATTTACCGGCAGGAGTGAAACCAGAATCGGCAGGTCCATATTCTGTAAAATCGCTACTCCAATAGTACCAATTGATACCCGACAGCCATGTATTTGAATTGGCCCGACTTGTCTGATCCTCCTTTATCACCGTCGATGGGCCTGACATGACAGCGTGTGTGGATGTCTCTGTACCAACAACACCACCCGTTGTATCATGCAAAAAAACCTCAATTCCTAACCTGTCGGTGCAAAGTGCCTTGAAAAAGGCTTTATAACACAGAGATTGCATCTGCTCGTCTACTGCACCTACAGCAAGACGAGGATCCAAGTACGGTGCATCTGCACGGCTCGGGAATCCGATTTCCGTAATGATAATCTTGCGACCATATCGTGCAGACAATTGTTGCAGGCCATTTAGAATTGGTTTCCACGCCAGGCATAGTGCATCCAACGACAATTGCTCGTTTGTTCGTTGTTTTGAATCCGTATTACCCACAGACGGCGACACTGTGGCATCCGTGCTAATCGTATTCTTGTTTGATAACAATAGCGGGATAAAGACGGCATATCCCAAATAATCCAAATCTTTATATTGCCACGCCGGCACATGCGAATATGATGGATTGTTGGAAATAATATTTTCCAGAGAAGCGCCGTAGCAAAGAGCGCCCGAGTATCGCTGGCGAATATTTGCAATAAGATGCTTCCATTGTTCGTCGCAATGTTCCGTACCAGTCAACTCGGAACCAATAATCATCATAGGCACTTGATACGATTGCGCAATAGTTGCAATCATGCGAACATACGACTCATAGGATGCAAACCACTGAGTCCATTGCGCGTCCGTGGTGAAATACTTGCCAATATCCGCCACCGTGCATATTTTTGGTGAATCACTCACCGGGGAGCAAGAATCAATCAATTTGAGTTTCTGCATAGGAAAACCCGGACAATAAATTAAAACTAATGTAAATAACCATCATCCCAATCAGCACCGCGCGCAGAGAATAATCTACGAACCGTATGGAGAATGACCTTTAAATTCAATTTTTGTGCCATCACAATAGCGTGAACAAGGTCGGTGCGGTTAGGACTACAATCAAACGAAGGGTATATCGTGGTAGATGTAACATTCTGTTGAACCCACACACATGGTAGACAAATATGAGTAACCCCTGAACGTTGCTTCAAGAGAGACATCAATTGATCGCTGACATCATTCTCAAAACAACCTTCTCGTTGGCCCAGGTACGATAGACTTAACCAAGGCAAGGGTGTTTCTGTTCCTGATGATTGTTGATTCTCCATGATTAAAGAACCACGTGTAAATGTGATATCAACCACAACTTAATTACACAATAAGGACGAATCCGTAACAAAAAAAATTACCGACACAATAATTATTATAACAGAAAGATAACTGATGCGAACAAACAATCCATCAAGAACTTTTTACCCTGGAACGATAATACATCTCGAGTTATATTGAATTGTCCGGTAATATAATACTCGAGATATATATATATCCACTTGCTTATGAATACCACGTATTTTCAATTTACATGATTCATGGATATTGGTTGTGCGAAAACTATAATTTTTTGCATTATATGTCAACACTCACCAGAGAATAATCTGTGTGGTTCTCTGAGTTTTATACTCAATAAATATAACTCGAGTTATATATTGCCATATTTCCAGAACCAGTTTAGCAAAAGTATTGACATAATCATGTCATATATATAACTCGAGTTATAATATGACCGAATTAATATTGCGTGTCGATAGTCATATAGTCAATAGAGATTGGTGATGATGGTGGTCGAGTGAACCTCTTGGTCTTTATCTTTGGAAAAAGAAAAGACACAATTTTTGTATTATCAGTAAAACAGTTCTTCCAATATTATACCTCGAGGTGTTATACAGGTCATATTTAAGTAATTAATCCTTTATTCAGGTTTGTAAGGTGGCGCAATTCCAGATGGTAACAGTGCCGGATTTGGACACGTATAACCAATATTACTCAGATTATTATTACTATTATTTTCGTTTTGAACAGAACATAATTTTGCTGCTGCTGTTGTGTGTGGCGATGTTGAGTTATTATTATTGCCATAGCGATTCTTTGTTTCTGCCAACGAACACGCAAGTCCGTTGCCTACATAATCGGCCCATTTTTGTCGCTGTCGAACAATCCATGATACAAACTGATCGCGGCTTGCTATATCTTCCGCTGTCAACGTCATTGGGTCTAAAAACAGTTTGAGCGTGTGATGTGTTTTAAGACGGCCCAAAAATACACTCAATGCCGCTAGTAAAATGAAGTACGAACGTCGGCGTTGTAGTACTTTTATTATTTCATCCTCGTTATCAGTAGTATGTTGTGAATTGCCTATATTACCCGGTGCAGGCGAAGAAGGAGTGTTAGTAGTTGTCGATAACATGTTTGGTGGAATATCTGGATAATATTGGGCAAAGATACTAAGAAGATCCCAGACATGATCGACAGAACTGAAACTAGAAATAATGCGAAGCCGCTTTTCAAACTTTTCCAGTGGTAAACTCTGAGCAGATCCATCGCGATGCAATTTTCGATTCACCTTATTTTTCAACTCCCATACCCACATGAGAATGTTGGGCGAGTTTTCGGGTGGGTCATGTGTCGAAAAATAACCATATGATTCTCGGCATGTTCCACATGGATATATATCGGCAAGAGCATGGAAAAAAGCATATAAAAGATCATGCTCTGTAGGAAAAGGCGACAAAGGAATACCAACGATACTTCCAGCGGCATTCATAGACGGAGGAAAATGGAAACCAACCAGTAAGCCATTGGTCTTGTTTTCATCGCTAAGTTTATCAGATTTTGCTTGTTGATCTAAATATTGCTCATGATAATAAATATCGTGCTGGGATAGAACGGCGGAACGTGCCACATCCATTTGCACTGGCCACATCAACATACCCCATATCCACGAATCTGCCATGTGTGAAGATAATATATATATACACACACATACACTAGTGCGGAGTTGTTGACAACTATATGTTTTGGTTTATTATTTAGATGAATTGAAATAACAAAAAACCAAGTTTATTCAAGTATGGATAGGTTCATAGGCTGTACGTAATATATATATATATATAGAAATCTGGACATATTCGCGACGTTTACCATTAATTTTATTTCTTTTGTTTATTCGGCTACATCAAATTTGTGTTATAAATCACGCCCTAATGTATTGGTTAATTTACAATGATATAATCATGTCATGTGTGGCGTCTGTGAATGTCTATATTGTGGTATTGTCAGTATTATTATTTGGTGGTGATGCCGGTGCTTGTGCGCAAAAGATAGGTCGGGGCAGATGTCTTTGTTGCTGCGACTGCTGCAGAAGAAGAATTCAGCGACGGGGACGAGGGCAGGTTCCCTTCAATATGATTGTTTGTCCTATTACGCATCATTAGTGTGATGAAAATTGCAATTACTATAACACCCATTCCAATAACAATCCAGATGGGGAATTTTTTCTGTTGTGACTTTTTGTCGTGAGAATCATTTTTACTTCCCCGTGTCGGCACAGATTTAGTCGCACCAGTAGCACCAGGCCGAGCCGGTGTTGAAGATGATGGTTCCAAAATCGCTTTCTTTGCCACGTCATACGGTATGGGCTTTTTGCCCAATTTGGCATTCACTTCGTTATGAACATCGACTGTCCAACGAAATAGATCGTCTGCATTGGCATATCGAAACGGATAAACTGTTTGGATGATCCGAAAATAATCACCCTGGCATTCAGCAACACACGGAATTGATTTTCCGAACACAACATAAAAAACGCGCCACTGTTCAAATTCTTCGGGTGTCGGCAAAGATGGTGCCATTATTGCCGACATGTGAAAGATGTACCAGTAGTGCTTGAACCATTCCAGGTTGGGTGGCGCAGTACCTGATGATGTGACTGATACTGTATCTGCCGAAGATGGTTGTTGATGTACTTTGTGTGCCATTATCGTAGTCGTCGAGTAAATTTCAATTGAGAATAATTAGACTTTTAAGGTAGTGCAGTAGTGTTGCGTGTGTAAATATAATAGATATGTTGTTTATACACCAATTTTTTTACACAGTACTATTGTTTACTTTATGTATTGGATGTAAAAAATGGATAGATGAAAATGTTGTTTGTTAAATTTACTTATGTGTACAGAATTTCACACATAAGATGATTCTTTTTCTTGGTTGAGTAAGAATAAAACAATATTTCATATCGCACGACTCTTTGTGAAGAGTTGTTTATTTATAGATAGGACTTTGTGATTCTTTTATACACATCTTATCATGTCGAACCAGAAACAACAATCGATGCAATCGTCATCATCCGCCGGTGGTCAATCAAATCACAGTGCTACTGTTATTGCGAATCCAGGTGCTCCGAATAAGGGAGTAAAGGCAGCAACCATTGCCATCCTGCCATCGTCCGGACAACAACAACATGCACAGGTAGCCGTAGTAGGTTCCGCTTCGCAGAATAACAACGGTGCTGGTTCCAATAGACCACCCATTATGGTCGACAGTCACTATGAAGAAGACGATGATGATGGTGGTGATTATTCAGAAGAACAATATAATATGATGGAACCGGACAATGTGTATGGTGTCGAAGGTAATTCATACGAAGAAGACGGTTCTGCTGGTGGTGATTATTTGGAAAAAGAAGAGGAAAACCACAGTAATGGTGCTGGTGAAATCGTAGAACAACAAGTACCTACATTGTCCAAGACTCGTTATTCTGCAAAATCTGAACCTAGTAGCAGTAATCTGACATCATCATCGTCGTCGTCGACGGTGGCTTCCTCTGCTCGTATTAAAGGAATCGATGTGTCGACGTTGCAAGGGCACATTGACAAGGAAGAACATCATCTGACACAATTGGGAACAAACGTACGCAAATTGGAACAGTTTATGCGTGTTATTGAAAATGAGGGTGATGCATTTGATAAGCAAGACAAAGAATACCTCGCTGCCCTGTTAGATCATCAAACACAACTTTTAGATGAACAGACGGCCAAGGTGACAGAGTTAAAGAATCGATTCCAGCAGGCTATTCGTGTTGCTACGAAATTGCAAGAACGCATCAATCGCCGACAAGAAGTTATTGAGCAAACAGATAGTAAACTGCGGTTATTACAAGAATTTCCCGCGTTATGTGAGTATTTTGCAAAACGCCAAGCCGAACTTACCCGCGCATATGATAGCGGAGTTACAAAGATTGCCAACAGCGAACTCTTACAGACACAGCAATAAGATATGCTAGTTTAAAATACAATAGATTGCTTCTACATGTATTGATAATATATATATATAGATAGATATACTCACTATGTACCTGTTTAAATCAATTAGTTATTTTTTTATTTTTTTCAGCAACGCAAAATGATAAAGAGCGGTTCTATTTGTTATATTTCGATACACCGTATCATCATAACACTACTATTATTTCGTGGTGACGGAGATAATTTGCTAACAATGTCTGCTACAGTCTTCTCATCATCATCAATCGCTCCGCAAAGCAAAATAAACCACAAGGATGATATAAAAGCGTATCAAGAAGATGGTATAACTCCAGTTTCTGCGATGGACCAGATACGAAAAATTGTCTTGTTTGTACTCATTGCAGTTGGTATGGTTCTTTTGCGGGCGGCCATTATAATGATGGCATGGAATACCACATTACCCTCAATTTGGCCCGATAACGTGCCCAAAGTGACATTTACACAGGCTGTGGGCTTGTCGCTATTATCAGCGGTGATACTAAGGTAGAAATTTGAAATGCATAATCGTTTATAAATACATAGTATGTATGATTACACCATATCTCATGTATGTGAATAAGAATAAATAGGTGATACTAACTGATGTCACAAATAATTTCTGTCTTTCCAAAAACATATTGCTACGATAAATAATATATAATATGATTACAATGCGGCTGTATGTAACATCCTCGAGATGTAAAAATGATCGTAGTTTTTGTAATACAAAAAAATATACATTGTGGGTAATCAAGAAAAATAAAAGAATATGCATTTATCAGTATAATCTAACTGGATGAAATGGCAATTTGTAAAACCTAGCAGTGAAGGAAAGTCGTGTTTATTTGGTTTTTTTCCTACAATAGAAAACCTACACCCAACACCACACATACACTATAATCGTAGGTACATGGATCGGTGAAAGGATAGAAAATTGTTATTTAATCATTCATTACCCTTATAGAGACATTGAATTTATGTCATCATTATCATCTCATTCTTCGACGTCACCATCTGCACAACGTGTTCGTCAGAAGCGTAAGCGGATCTTCTTTGCTGACGAAGAAGGTGTTATACCAGAGTCTACAGGCAATAATGGTGATACTAATAACAATGACGCAAATAATAATACTACAGAAATGATGCAGGTTGATTCGGACCCGATCATTGAGTCGCCGCCGTCAGAATCAGCGCCGAAGCGTCGCAAATATCGCGATGATGAGGTATTACAAGTCGATATGATATTGGCACGTCAACAACAACATCATGCTACGTTATCTACATCATCAAATAACAACGCACATGGACCTGGTGGTGATATTTACGAGGCGACCGATGAACGAAATTTGCGCCCGTCGGATGATCGTGTTCCCATGGAATCGGATGTGAACATTGTGGTTCATGACGTTATTCGACGGTATTGGGGTCTAAAACCGGATAGTGCTCCGTATAATCCGAGTCCTAACCCCGTGTCAATCACCCGTTGCGATTTGCCCAAACTACGGGCAAATGAATATGTGGTCACCGAAAAATCCGACGGAATTCGTTATTTGTTGATACTATGCCGCCATCCACAGACGCAACAGAATATCGCCGTCATGATGGATCGTGCGTGCCGCAAGTATGCTGTTGGTATTGTGGCCGAAGAGATTTACTTTGATGGTAGCATATTCGACGGAGAATTGGTCTGGAATGCGGACGGTCGCTTGGTGTATTTAATTTTTGACGTCGTTGCATGTCGTGGCCGTGACGTTCGTCAGTGTCCATATAATGAGCGGAGTGCAGTGATTCGCGAGTGCTTTTCAGATCCCGGCAACTATCCAGTGTTAGAACCTTCAGCACAATTGTCGTATGCGCAAGATTTGGCCGCACGCGGTAAAATTGTTGCCATCGATGGATGTAATTTTTTGTGCATGCAACCGAAACCATGCTATCAAATCAGTTACATTGATATTCTTTGGAACAAGATTCAGTCACGGCAATTCATTGGACATGCCAACGATGGTCTCATATTGACACCCGTGCGTGAGGCTGTGGGATGTCGCACTCATTGGTCTCAGTTTAAATGGAAACCCCACCATACAATTGATTTACAATTACGACTCGCATATCTTCCAATCAATACACCGGTACAATCATCGTCTCCTTCTTCTTCGGCTACAATTGATGGTTCTTTTGTGTCCACTCCCGCTACCAAACAATGGGTGGCGGCGTTATTTTTTGGAGACGATCGAAATTTATCCGACCAGGTTGTTGTGTCTCAATTGCCGCTAGAAAACGCTTGCCGTGGTGTCGAGTATAATGGCCGTGTTGTCAAATTCACACTTACCAATAACAGCAAACTACAACGCATCCAAGAACATTTGTTACAAATGCAAGTGTATGCGTTTGCTTGCATTGTTGAGTGTTCTGCTCAATTTTATCCTGGCAATCTGCAAGTATTGACATGCACGGTGGAGCGCATACGAACCGATAAAACAGTTCCCAACAATCATTACACTGTGTTACAGACACTGAAAAATATTGAAGAAAATATTAGCATGGATGAACTGGTTCATGTTATAGGGCAGCAGCAACAACAGCATCATCACCCATATTCAACACCATTAGTATCGTCAAAATATTCCAGTGTGAGTCCAATCGTTCCCGTTGGGTATGTTGACTCGATGGAACTTTCATCATCAGCAGCAGCATCATCACCACAATCATCAACAGACATATATCCATCGTGGACGAGACAAAACGTCTTACTCGATCGTTGGATGTCGAATCACTCGATTTCCACTGATCAAAATGAGGGTCTTGCATTCGCGAACACACCAGTCCCCGCATGGTTGACGCAAGACAATCAACAGGAACAATTCTACGCAGCATCCATGCCAATGTAAGAGAAAAGAAGGACTGTACTGTGTATCCTTATAAAGTAAGATGTATATCTTCCATGTAAAATATGTACCTATCTCTACCTGAAATAAGATATTTGCTTTTATTTTATGATACAGGTCCCGCCACGTAACCCCAGAATAAATTTTGACCACGATACCAGGTTTATGTACAAACACTGTAATAAAATTTTGTTTTCTTATTACAAACACGCCATAATCTACATATTGGTTGTATTATTTTAGTTAATCTCAATACACTACATAGTGCAGCAACATTCTTACAAATTTCCTATTCTGAAGTTACGTGGCGGGATCTGTATACAACAAGCAGATTTTCAGTTTTCGTACTAAGGTCTTGTTTTTCTTACATCGGTAAATAATACTCTCGAGATATATCTTTGGTTCGAAACGTACATGTGCAAAAACATGAAGAAGGAGTCATAAAACAATAACTGTTAGGAAAACTCATGGGTTGGCGGATATTATCATCTTCTTAATTTGATCAATCGCTTCTAATTATTTTGTTTGGTGTGAGTAGTGTGGTGTCACTTTAACAGTGTGTATTGGTACGCACATGTGATGAATAAATAATACATGCGAAATATTGGAATAAACATTGGGTCCTGCAATGTAATTTGTAATGATATGCATTGACACATCCATATTCGTATTATTGCTTTATTTTGAATTCTTATTTTTATTGTAATTTGTTAGGATCGGAATGATGAATTCATCATCTATCATCCCTGTGGCAGTAGCCGTAACAACGGCAGGGGTTATGCCAACAGCCCAGCCGGATGTACCACATTCGCCAATGATGACAATGACATCATCCATATCCGCGACAGTTAATGAAAGTAAATTTGACAAAGAACCTATGGATAATTGTCGTTCAGCAACATCAGTCGTATTGTCGTCATCTAAGGAGACCAGTCCCACGGTGTGGTCTAACGTCGGACAATATGTCTCTATGCATCACCAAACACTGTATGAGTGGATTGAACCATCACGGCAAATTGTATCATCGTGGCTCACAGGCATTCTTGGTCGTTCGTGGAACTCCGCATTGCAATATGTGTCTAAAGGCACTAGTGCGAATGCCCTGGACAGATCGGCAAATGAATATGTGGACGGTGTATGTGCTTACTGTGGGGATGCTATTTGTGTTAAGAAGAGTGAACAACAATCATGTCGTGTTGTTGTTTGTGGAGCCCATTGTTTACAAAATTGGGTTGCGTATTCTGGTTTCCTACACAATAACAAAAATATTCACGACACGATGCATGAAATGGATGATTCCTATTCCACGGACGTTGGTCGTTCTAATACACCCCTATCCGAGCGTGGCGCGCAATAATGCAACTCACAACGCTGTATTTCTAATCTTAATGGTGTATTTTGTGTAACATCATATATATATGTTTCCCGTCTATATGTAGTTTTGTATGTATATATATATATATATATATATTAAATTTTGATTATAACTAATGACACCACGAACATTCTTATGAAGTTGAAAGATTCTATGTACAAAAAAATGTCAATATGTGTGAATAACAAACATGCTTGTCTAAGTGTGTAATTTTTATTTACACAGCAGTACCACAACCACCATCGACATCATGAGTATATCATCATTACCGTTACAAGCCAATACATTTCCCTATTACTTTTCGCGAGAGGATATTCTTGAACATAATGCGCGATTCGATAAACCACCAATCTGGTGTCGCACAGATTTACCAACACGTCAAGACGAGGTATTCACGACAGAACTAATCTCGACCGAAAATAATGATCGTGGTGTCGTACCCTTGAATCGAAGCGCCGTTGAGGTTTTACAAACTTTGGTTAACCGGCACTACACAGCCCGACAGGCACAGATGGCACAATTGCTCATGTTAAAACCAACGCCTGTGGCCGCATCATCTACAACGAGACGACAAGAAAAGAAACAAGGAGAAGAACAGTTGCCAATGATTAATGTTGATTTCTTGACTGACTTTTACGCGCTTATGTATATAGACGCACCATGCATCTGCAACAATTGGATTGATAAACATGGTCAACAATATGCATTTTCAGTCATGTCGCAACCGTTTGCGGCCGGGAAGGTTGGATCCGCGTATTTGGTTGTCCCAACGTGGCGTCTGCAATCGGTTTCAACATTTATTCCACAACCATCAATCTCTCCTCTTCAAAAACAACAACAGAAACGAAAAGAGACAATACAGCAGGTGTCGCCCCCACAATTAACAAAACACAGCGGGAGTGCAATGTCTGCCGCCGTTACCGAGGAAAGTGAACAATATCACGAATTAACACAGCCAACAAAAGAAGTGTTAAATCAGTCCATGCTATTAATTGAACCTGAATCATTGTTACCACCGAGAGCCGTAACAGGATTATCATCGTCGACATCAACATTATCCGCGGATGTAGTGCAGTCTGTAATTCCTATTTCACTTGTTCTCAAGGGAATTCAAAACGTGGAAATTAAAACATATCTGTCTATGCGCACCGCATCGTATACACCTGAACTAGGAAACATGAATGAAGCCGTTCGTATGAATCGGTTTGCGGTTGCTAAACAGCCGGGACAATACACCTGTTTTGCTGTAGGTAGTGATAATTTTGCGAATCAGACTTGCCTGCACTACATCCTAAATGATATTTTGAAAGATATTATACCAAACTATATTTATCAATATGACGCGTTTATATGTACTGAAGAAAACACAACTAATGCTGCGTTGAATGAAGATCCAAAAACACCACAACCAACATCATTACCCTCATCTGCTGCGAATTATACGCAAAAGAACAAGTCTGTCGCACCTACTCATCATCAACAACGGTCTATCTGGCTAAATCCAATTAGTGGCCTATGGCCATCTAATACCCATTCAAATGCTTCTTCTTCTGTTAGTGCTGCCACTATCACACCGGCAAATGCATCAATTGAAACTGATCCCATTGATCCACCCGTTAAAACAGGTATGGGGTTCTCTATAACGGAATTAGCCACCGAAGGAGATTTGGCAGATTTTTTCACCAGACATGCTTCCATTTTGCAATTACAAGACTGTGAAGAAATGTTAATCCAAATACTGCGACCATTGCGGGTGTTAAAACAACCGCTGTATGGTTTTGTGCATGCAGATCTCAAAAGTCGCAACATCTTTGTCAGCCGAAACCAACAACAATCACAGTTACACAGCAATCCATCCGTACAGGCTCAAAAGAGCAAAGGTAAGGAGAAGGAAGACTCTCATGAATCCAAAAACAGTGACAAAAATACTCATTCTCAACTACCTTCAGATATTGTGTACAAAATTGGCGATTTAGACAAGTCGTCTATTCATTATCATGGTATTCGATTTTACAACAACACGTGGGAAGTGCTGACACAGTGGACACCCGCTACTTTTCCGGTAACAACAGGCGTTATCAATGCGCTTAAATCACCAAACGATCGCAAGAATCAGTATTACCAGTTTGGTGCGTCGTTTGTGGGGCAGTACATCTCATTTCAACCATTTACTATGTTTAATCAGTTTGGATTTTACATATCCTATGATATATATACTCTGTTCATATCACTTATGCTTGAACCTGTGTTTTTCAAGATTTACACAGAACAACAATCAGCAACAAGTCGTCTTGCGCGTGCATGGCAGTTTCTTTGGTTTGATCCAGCAGACTATGCAAGCATAAACTTGTTCATTCAACAACAACACTTACAACTTCAACAATTACCTCTCGGAACCGCGCAGCGAAACCAACTAAAAGAAATGCGCCGCATTACTTTTATAAATCAAGTCTTAGTTTCTCTTAAAGTCAAATTGCGGGTGGATATTGAAGAGGTGTACGACTTGTTTGATGTGCAGATACCACCCTCACTATTAGCGGATCAAACATTGCCTCCAGACTTTTTCAGTCGACCCATGACGCTTTCAGACGATAAGCACTTGTGTCTTTCATCGTGTGATAATCACGGCGGATCCTATTATAAATGGTGTCGCACAAATCGGTACAGCAAAAAATCACTCCCATTCATCACATCGACCGTTTATGATTGGGATTATTGTACGGCGTAAAAGACCTATTCAACAATCACTCGTCTGCGTCATTGTTTTCTCTCTTGGTGAAAATTGAAATAATAAACAAAAAATACACAACGTGTTATTTGAACAATTATACTCTGATATTATGTGTTTTAATATTATCATCTCATCGAGAGAGACTATACAGATCACATATCCGATCAGCGGCCACGATGTGGGCGCTGTTGTTGATTTTTTCCAGAGGATGTTCTTGTTGGTATTGTTGTGCCATGGTAACCACAATCAAATGATATGCGTTCACAACGCAACAGCCACTTTTGCACATCTTCGTCCGTTTTAAAGACGTCGTCCATCTGGATAAGAGGCCACAGAGACGAATAGCATGTAAGATCCAATTCCAAATTATCAATGAATTGATCAAGTCTATTTCGTTGATCATCAGATATAAATCCCCATCGTTGATCCATCTCCTCAATTTGAGTACGGCGATTTTGCGGCGATGAAAGATCCAACACATGTAAAGACACAAACCAATATAGAGCAAACAGTCTGTTGCCAACTATTGTTGCATCAAAACATGACTGCAACGGGTAATTGGGGCGATTGTTCACCGTCATCAATTGACTTCTGATGACCGTGGATGATGAAGATGGAGATTTGTCATTGCGAAACATCCACACAATTTGACGCACAAACCACTCTTCGGCAATTTCCTTTTTCATATCCATCAAGGCACAGACTGTGGCGCACGACGATTCAGCAAAGAACGCTCCCACGTCAGGCACCGTCTCCTTACGTCGATATTTGGGATCTTGACGAAATTTTTGAACACGTGCATCCAATGCTTGTTGAAGTGATGGATACGTCTCCAACAAAGCAAGAAATAGACGCAACAATCGCCAGTATGCCAAAATGGCCGAAAGTCGATTATAGGGTGGACTTGTCATCATACGAAACATCATCTTGTTCATCAAGAGTGGCAATACATCCAGCGCCATCGAAGGTTTGAAAGGAACCTTGATTGGATTCTTGTTGTGAATGACCGTCTCATTCACTGCACCGCGCGCCAAAACAGATAGCGTATTCTCAATCATGCCACGCGCACGCGTAAAATGTTCCGCATTTACGTAGATGGGCAGCCACGTATTGTAGGTCTGCATACCGAGATAATGAAGAGAGTGTTTCTTTTCAAGCAATTTGGGATCTCTGGCACCAGGAGCACCATCGCGCACAACAGCAACTTCGTTGCCCTCATAAGATGTCAAATCAAGAATAAGATCCATTTTCAACCGACCCTTGTCATCGCGATAAATGTTCAAAGGATATCCAAGTATCATATTGGGCCGTTCCTCCATATTCGAATACAGAATGGAACACTTTAGTTGCTGTAAATATGTAGGGACCGCCACTACTTCTTCCTCCTGTGCCGTTACCGTTGTCGCAGTAGCGGCCGTCGTGGTGTCCAATGTGGCCAGATCTGTCTGTTGAGGTAAGTGTACCGTCTGACTTAGACTAGACGCGTCATAATGTTGATCAGTGACGGTAACAACATCGCTACCAACTGTAGCGACGCTCATCATATGTCTCCTATTGTTATTGTACACTGACCCGTGTAACGTACTGAAATAGACCGACAGACACCACTTGTTTATGACTGCAAATTACTTGCACAAATATGTTCGAGATAATAAGACACCCATTTTATTACATCGAGAACAATATGTAGTAAATATCTCGAGTTATTCTACGCAAATAAAATTGGTAATTATCCACACAATTCTTGCACCATCCATTACTTTCATAATCATTCACTATATAATACCATACGGCACAACTGAGAACATACATACATATTCTTTTAAAGACAATAATTTTAATTCATTGCGATTTCTATTAATATCCAAATTTTCACCATCATTATATATATGTGTGTGTATGTATGGAAAGATGGCACTTTAAAAATAATGCTACGATAATAACAACAACGACAAAAACGTTCACAAACCAGAATTATTCAATTCTGTTTATATACAAGTATATCTAAATGCCATCAACTGATATGAACAAACGTCGCACCGGCAGTAATAGTAGCAATCGTGCGACGCCCGATTCAACACGCCGTCATCACCACCATAACAGCAACAAAAACAGTAGAAAGCATGAAAACGACAAACATCGCCATCGTAATCATAGACGCAACTCATCACCACCTCCTCGTCGAGGAGGTGGATGGTTTGTGTGGGGAGGATTTTCACCTTGCATGGTTGTGGTTGCTATTATTTTGTTTTTGATTATATTTGGTCTTATTGCTATTGGTATCATGTACAGTAGTTCCGCATGGTCATCCTCTACAACCACAGTAACTGCTGTTGTTATTGATTCACAACGACAACAACAACCTATCGCCGGTGGTGCGACCATTTCTGTTCCTTCCGGTGCATCGATTGAACCACCACGAATTGATCGGCCCTATATGGGCGCTCAAATAGCCACACTAATGGACTACTATCAACGTGTGAATGCAAACGTAACTGGTATGAATTCAATTTCGAGGCATTGTTACGATCGTATGGTTTTGGATGCTCGGTTTAAACAAATGACTGCAGCGTTAAATGAAATGTTCAGGTTGGATATCTGCCTTTCAGAAACAACGGAAGATATTATATACAAGGCAAAAACATGGTACGGATTCGCTCCGAAGAAGGATGGCGTCGATATTGTAGAAGCATTATATTGCACTAATTGTAGTTAAATTGAACAAATAAACAACTACACAACAGCAGCACATGTGACTTTTAATAATTCTTTTTAATCAATACAAACAATTCACACGAGTACAAATGCAGACAACTACGATTCTTTGTATTGACGCAATAAATCTATTATAATTTGATCTTGTGCTTTTCCGAGTCGCGGTACCGGCTGATCTGACCGTGCGATGACATCCGCGTACTGAAACGCTACATGTGCAACTTCATCAAACGGCAGTTTTTCTTGAGTCGCCACGCGGAACAAGATGTCGCGATCCAAATAGGAAGGTACGCCAAAAACATAGCCCAACACGGCAGCGTCTTGTTTACGTATTCGCAATTGACGCAATGAACTCATTGTTGGTAGTGATTGCATTAAATCCTTATTTCTTAATAAAACTTGCCGTACTTGTGCCTCAGGAATATTTAGGAAGATCGCCGCATCCATGATCCGTTCATCCGTAGTTCCAGGAATAACAGAGGCACCACCCGTTGTGACACCCGACACCACTGCGGGAGGTGGAGTGGGTGTTTCCCCTGTTGGTAAAGGCGATGCAACAAAAGCAGTTATCGGGCGCGCAACAACAAGTTTCGCCGGTTCAGGACTGGGGAATAGAATTGGATTGACCAAATTGTTATTGTGATCCACAACAAAGTAGATATAGTCAGGATCTTGCATCAATCGTAATAATTCTTGACTACTTCGCGGACTGACAGCAATCAGATCAACACCCTTAATGTTTTTGGGAATCCACCGACACGTGTCCGTCTCGTATCGAAATATCATGTCATCTGCACCTGGATTCGGACGAGGACGTTTTGAATAATTTCTCCACGGGATAATATGCAAACCACCCAGGCCACCCATTCGTGATGCACGCAAGGGGTTCTTTAGCGACGTTGCACCAAACAAAGTTTGAATCCATTCGCGATCGACACTAAGCCGAGGATCTGCACCGCGTAGTATCAATGTCAGCATTTCACGAATTTCATTTTCAGTAATAGGCGTTGCGTTCAGCATAATACGATCACTTGAACTAAATGTAGGAGTCGTAATGTCATCCTCCGGAGGCGGGCGATACCGCGGTCGTGCTGCAAAAACTCGCCACGGCAAAATACCCAGGCGAATAGCATCCATCCATAATTGTTGTATGGCGTGATCACGATTTTGACGATCGGGAACCGTTACCAGACCTTGCATGGCGGCCCGATTCAACGCATCAATCACCGCTGCGCGACCTGTCGCTGGTAATGATGCGGATGTCGATGATGATGCTTCAACAAAATCGACAATTACATCACCTGTAGTTACATTGGCAGCCGCAACTAAACCTATGTCATAAACGAGACCAGCACTTAGTACAGTTGCTGAGTCGCTCTCACCGGCACACCGCACCAGTGCCCATAACTCGGCCACCTCATACGGCAACAAGTCGCTTGCATCATCATCAGGCAATTGCAACGCAATGAATTGTCCCGATTGCAACACGCGATATTTGCTCAACTGGGTCTGGAAAAATTGTTGAATCGGTACTCCTTGTGGAAGAGTACGTAAAGATAATGGTTTTAGAACGATTTTCACCACCAATGGCAAAATGATCGGTTCGATTTTCCACGCCTGCTGCTCCGACGGTTGGCCCAACGCGCGCCACATTGGAAACGACACAATCGCTTCATTTGGGGCGGTAATCGAATCATTGACACCCTCCTGAACGTAAAGACTCATGTACGCCACGCGAGGATTTGCAGGATCCGTTGAAGAGACACGCACGGCCACAAACGGTTGCACTGGTTGTGTTTTTTCCGCATCGACACCCGTGAGTCGATAAAATGCACGTGGTGCTGTGGGTGTTTCGTAAAAATCAACATCATATGACGAGACTGCAGCGGCAGGTGCTCTTTCCAATGATCCAAATCCAAGTGTCCATTGAGACACCATTTCACCGGCGAATTGTAACGAAGGAATCTGAGTCACTGCACGAATCCATTGCGCCATATGCCGCACCGAGGGTTCTTCAATCCATTTGCGGACATAATACGGTGACATCCAAATAGCACCAGCATTATGACCAATTAAATTCAAAACAGACGATGGTTGTTGTTGTTGTTGGGACAACGACGGCACCAACCTGTCTGCATATAACAAGGATAGCATCTGTCCAGCAGGATCTAAAATCCACGACTGCTGCATATCCTTTGACGTCATGTAGGGCTTGATTAAAATGCCGGTACTGGCCGAATCTAAGGAGGGCATACGTTCAATACCCAAATGTGGATTCTGCACAGACCAACGACGCAAAAATTCATCTTGTGCTGCTGGAGTAGTCAGAATATCACCAAGTGCAATTTGAACACGCTGATTAATAACGGACACCAACGATGCCGTTGAAGGGGTTTGCGGAATGGATACCGATAATGATTCGTACCGGTGCCCCAGTTCCCGAATGTCATAGCATCGACCTTCTACATTCAACGCATAATGTGCGGGAATCGTATACTGGCCTTGCGACCTTACCGGCAACACACCATTCCCGCAAGGAACCATTATTGGTACTTGCGATGGTTGTTGTTGTTGATATAATTCCGCCATCTCAAGTTGAGCCGCGATCAACATTTCCCACTCGCGCCGTGATTGATCCGACACAGGAGTCAAACCGTCCACGTGCTGTGAAAACGCATTTGCACCAACAGCCTGTGTAAGTCCCACACTCGATGCTGATGATAGCAATCCACTTGGAGTAGAAATCGACATGTGTGTGTGCGTGATTCTATCTTCAAGAATAATGTGCAAGAAAAAAATAAGTGAGTATTAAAAAACAATGCGTTAATTAATGAGTTACCCAACTGGGAGAACAAAAAGTAAAACTACATATAAATTGCACAACGTACTGCAATAAACTGACCTGATTAGTTAACTCGTTTACTCTTCATAAAAGTGTGAAAAAATAGATTTGGTTATTTATGGTCCAAAAAAACTGATTGTCCATGTGTGTACAATATGCAGTATAGTTGCACAAAAAATGATTTACTCGAGATACATCTCTTTAGTCCATCTTCCTTTCGCACAAACCTTTCTTTGCAAATATTAACATTATGATATCCTTTATACTTGCCATTCATTTATGCATCGATGTATGTATTTATTTCTACATAAACAACGAACTAATACAATTATCCATTAATTAATCAACCAGGTTCTGAATTTTCACACGCAATATATCGTGATGCCGGGGTGTAAGTTGTACATTTTCCGCAGGCCAGTACAGGCGATCCAAGGGTTTTTTACGTCGTGTACGTCGATCCATATCCATCATCATGTAGTCAACTTCTTGTTCATAGTTCCATTCATCCGCCATGCACGCCTTAAAAAAATACCACGATGGTTTTGTTTCCGAATCATTATCCCATTCATTGCGTGCAAAACTAAAACCCACTGTATATGCCACCTTAACTGGGTCGACTGGTGGATCGCCAGGAATTGGCAAAATAAACGTGTGATTGCCATCTGCGGAGTGTGTCTCAAAGGTATTCACCAAATGACAATCGATATGTCTTGACTGTCCAGAAGTAAGACGAGTCCATTTTGGATGATTTTGACGAATATACTGCGCCAATGCTCGCGCAACACGTTCGCAATATTTCCACGCAGGACGATCTTTGTTTTTCATCAACATCTTCTTAGTCTTTGCCACCACAGTTTGTTTATGTGTAAGTTTTGGTTGTTGTTGTTCAAGATTTCTTTTCTTCTTTTTCAATCGCGCCGCGCGAAGTATATCATTGTTGTTATTATCATCATCCTCGTCATTGTCATCTAATTTACTGTCGTCCCACACAAGATCAGTATCCTGATCGTCGGCATTGTCACCAAATGTAGTCGATGGTGGTGGTGCAAATATGAGACCATAATGATCCAAATATTGTTGCCAAATCTCTTGAGGAATATCTCTGGGCAATGACTTTTCCAGAATAGGCCACGTGTGTGCCATGTTAAATCCAGTCAGCATATGCTGAAATATCTTGGATGGTACCCCAATGAAAAAGACAGGAATATTATGTTGGTAATAGATGGGTTCTTGCATCTTCATAACGTCACTAAATGCGTAGCGCAGAAGACTATTGTCTGGAATCGTGCCGGATTCTGTAAACACATGGCTGTGCATTGCAAACAATGTTTCCGAATCTTGAGTGCGAATATAAATGACTGGAGGAAGTTTTTTGGTCATTTTACTGGACGATAATACTAATGACATGGATGACACCAGAGGAGTCACATCAGAAGCAGACGACGGAGAAATTGTTGGTGTCGACATGACCGATGCCACATCCGACATTGTAGGAATTAGTATTCCGACAAATACACACAACCTATGCGCAATGCGCAAATTGCCGCTAAGTCAGAGCAAATATATAAAAAATGATTAGACACCATGTAAATTATATATATATATATATATATATGGGAATGAGTACAATACCTCGAGTCTTCTATTTCAAGACTACGCCTCAATTTGAACCATTTGTTTCCGACTTTCAAAAACACATGTGGCACCAGAACAATATTTAGACTCAGTATAGAAAACTCGAGTTATATTATACACCTCAGAAATACAAGGTTGCAGATAAGAACTTTGTGTATAGGGTAGAAGCACAAAGGATCGTAGGAAACAAATCACCTCTATATGTTTATGTATTAATTTTCTGTTAATTGTGCTAAAAGTGATACTCCTGTATATGGATATATATGTAACTCGAGTTATACTTTAGATTATTTATCCCACGTGTATCGCTGTGTTGTGTATGTATGGTAACTATTATTATATTATTATTTCCTTTTGCAATAGTAATAAGAAGAAACTATACATACGGTCGTGAGTGAGTACAACTACCACGATTGTTTGCAGACATTGACTTATTTTATTTTTGTTATTGTTTTGCACTGCTACAAGTAAGGACAACGTAAAATTAATACGGTCTGCCTGTCTTTTATTTCTCTAGTACGGTGTTTGCACTTTAGTCTTTTATTAAGGAAGATTCGCCAACCAAGACATTTCTAGTGGTTCTCTGTGAGTTAACACATGCGAATACTGAGATTGCATGGCGTCGCATCCGTTTGTTCATCTATCATCTCAACAACAACGTCGGAGAGGTCGCAGAGGCTCAGCGGCATCATCGTCTGGTTCTTCATCATCGCCACTGTCTGTGCAATCACGAACTCCTAATGTGCCTTTGGATGAAGGTTGGCTAACACCCACACAAGGTGCGAGTACACCCACTGAATACATTGTTCATCAACCGGTGCTCGTATTCGATTTGGATCGCACGTTGATTGGTAACAATATTCCGCCGGAATTGACACTATCATCATACGACACATACGATAATGCACCTGCAGGATCGGCGCCATCGTCTCACGTGATTCCGCAAATGTATATTTATGAGCAGATCCAAGATTTGTTGAAAACGTTTGAATCATATCCCAAATGTATTGCATCGTTCAATATGGCCGCTTTCCATGTATTGCGCAATGCTGGTCTCAATACATATTTTGATTTGATTGTGGGATGCTCACCCGTGAATGGATTGGGGCATATTGTTCCTCGTGGAAAGGTTTATCTACTCGGAATGTTGGCAAGTATGTTGGGAGTTTCGGCATCAAATTTTATATTTTTTGATGACGATCCAACAAATGTACAAGACGCACGCGACGCCGGTATTGTTGCTGTACATGTAGATTCTGAAATTGGTGTTACTGTTTCTCAGGTTCAACAAGGCATACATGAGTGGCTGCAACGGCAGCGATATAACTTATATCAGCAATAATATCATATTATGTATATGTATGCAACACATGAGAGGCAACAATAACAATGTACAATGGTATTCTATATCTACAAATGTAACTCTGATGAAACAGTGATGTAAAGAATAAAACGTTTTCCCACATTACCATTTTGATAACAAATTTATCGATTCTTGTTTGTTATAATACGATACACTATTGTATTCATGGTAGCGAAGGGTAAACTATTATTTATTCTTTAACAACGGTCTTGTGCAAGTCACCATTAGACAATTCAAGATGGGACTGCGTGTTTCATCATCAGTAGTAGTACCTCACTCTTCTTTACAACCGGATAATCGATCGTCATTCGCAAAGACTAGTAGTGTATTGACAGCATCGTCCTCTGTGCAAAATAATATACGCACTTTATCTGAGTTGTCAGCAAAACGATTGATATCTTACCTGCCTCTGGGTGTTATCGAACAACTATGGTTAGAATGGGTTCAGTCATTATCACATGCAGATAAAAAGCGATGGTTTCACAACATTATCAAGAACTTGAAACAAATATTGCCAACACACAACAGCAATATACATGATACTTTGCCGCTGCGCATGTATCAAGTTGTTTGTCGTCACAGTGCGTCTTTTATTCAACGACATTCATCATCAAATATTTCCGCAAGTTATGTAGTGAACAACATACCATATGGTCGGTCATTTGAAAACAACCATACGCATCGTATGCTCTGGGAAAGTAGTGGCGTTCGAATGAATTCACACTCGTCATCAGAGGCGTGCTTTAATAGTGAGTCATTTTTGAAGATGGTTGAGGATTGGTATTTTGGGCATATGAATGCATACTGTCAAAATGGGCGTGAAAATGTATACTCTCGTTCAAGTAGCAGTATCATTACCCCTAACACCGGCGGTAGCAATACAACAATAGTTGACGTGCCGGCATCATTGCGCAGTAATTGCGGAACACTATTTTGTGATTGTGTAATTTTGGACCCAGATGTTTTAATTGCGGCTGCGAGGTCTGCAGAAACTGTGACGAGCACATGTAATGATTCGATACTATTTCGACAAGCATGGATACATTATATTAAGTCGCATTCAACAGTTATATCGGACACAGAACATAGCGACGATGAAGACAAACAGAATTTGAGAACGGAAATAGTCTGTTTAGACGCACCATCGGTTCAAATAGATGTCCCACGCAAATTATGTTCTATGATTGAAATGTATGATGATTCGAATAATCCTCACAATAATCATTTTGTGATCATTCTTATTCCAAAGGACTGGTACGAACGATTACCGCAATACCAATTCTTTCGAATCGACGTTTATAGAATTCGTATTTTTTCATAAATAACTATATATCATACATAGAATCAATTGAAATGTTTAATGTATAATTCTGGAGTGCTGCTGTATATAATTACATTATAAAATACTATTATAGTACTACGACCTGTGCAATTTGCAAGTGGTTCCGTATATGTATTGGTGTTTATGATAATTACTATTGTGGTTGTTCGTTTGTACTGAATAAGATACATACACACACATGTCGATTACTTTGACAAAGCCACAAGACATCCCTAATCAAACAGGCATGAATGATAATCCGATCCTGAACAGAAACACTGCAAATGAACCGAGTATCATTCCCTCATTGTTCACAATATCTTCGGATAAATTACTTCAATTATTACCATCTGATACAATTGAACAACTATTTACCACATGGCTCGGTCAAACCGATGATGAATGCCGGCGACGTATGACCAAGGAGATGCTTACGCGTGCAAAGTTGCAATTATTACGTATGGCATGTGGTTCTCTGACGGACGAGCATCCACAATTTTACTTGAAGAAATTGGACCGTATGTCAGTCCACACCAATTATCACGACTGCTTTCTGGAGCCAGCATTCTTAACCTTGTTTCGTGAATGGCTACTTGGACCAAACGACGATTTCTCCGTACCGCAGGGATTCTATTCACTACAACAGCACTCTATTGCGGCCGCTAACAATAGTAAAGATGGCATTGTTGCTTCTTCTTCGGCTGGGGCTATTATTTCCAACCTTACAGTGTGCCAATCTCGCACGTCGGTCCGCGTTAGAGGTACCGATCCACTTGTTTTTCCGCGGTGTCATATTATTGAGACATCATTTTCCAATTCTGGAAATCGAGGGGAATTGATTTCAAATTGTTTACAAAAATCCAAGAATCATGTTCTGACCGGCCCTCTGTCGTCGGAGAATTACAGCGACGAAATCACCGAAGCATTGCAGTACATTGTGACTGCAGGACGCGAAAATCGAAAAAAAAGCCAGATGGAGATACACATTGTTGTTATTCCAGACGATTGGTGGATGCGATCCAATGAACACAACATGTTTTTTATTATTTTACAAGATATTTGCTGTTATTAAAATATTGTAAATGTAATGTTTGTGAAGATATTGTGCACATATGAGACTTGAATTCAAATAATAATACCCATTAATGTAATCATTATTAATAATAATAAAATGAGGCAGTTCTATATTTGGTAAGTTTCATTCGTGGGCCCCCGTTGCTAGTAATATTTTTTTAAATATGCGGTGTTGTCATTTTACGTACCAGGAGGATAGTTCAACTCAACCGAATGGAAAACATAGGGGAAATGTGTTTGGATATATAATAGAAACTGGAAATGGAATCTACGTGTCGTCTAATCTTGGTCATCGATGGACCCCAGTCGAGCAAGTCAATGAAATGGATATAATACAAATGATGCGGCACGCAGAACCACCACCAATTCCAATGTATGGTGACATTTGTCGCGCATCTGATTTGTTAAAGGAAACATGGCTACTTGGTGGACTGTCTTTGGGAAAATTGTGTGTTTTGCTAGAAAGTATAAACCTGACAGATCCTTTATATGGCGATATCTTAAACAGACGAGTTACACCAAAGATAGCACATCATCTTTTGCGACTACATCGAACGACCACATGGCCATCAAATGTCCAATCATGGCTGTATGATCGAGCGGTAGAAGAGACAAATAAATAGACGTTTATATATATATAATACACGATGATATTGGATGTCGTGAAATGATATGTATGTTTAACCGTGATTATACATGACATTACAATATATAATTATGTGTTCTTACCGATACGATTGTATATTCATGTGTTATATTTTCTCCTCCTAGAGTAACAAAATAGTGCTCGATCATATATCTCAAGTATAGAGCGGTGTGTGTGTGTGTGTGTGTTTAGTAGTCTTTTTTTGTTAGTAAATCTACTTATTTAAGTGCACGTTAAGTGGTAGCGATTTGTTGGATAGACATACCTTAAACGACCCGATCGTACAATACTCGTGCGAAACAATGTCTCTTATTGTGCAATATTCTCCAAAGATCGTGATACAATCCGACGATCATTATCGGCAACACCCGCAGCATTTGATGATAACCCAACATCCTGGCAGTTTTGTAGCACCGACTGATGCAACTCATGAACCCCGGGTGCAATGGACGATACAACCCGGTCAATTCTATACGCTTGCCCTAATTGATATTGATGCACCATATCCAGACCATCCTACCTCGGCGCCGTTCATTCATTGGTTGCAGATGAATATGTCGTCGCAAAACCCTCGTGGCGATTTTATCGTTCCATATATGCCACCACAACCTCCTGCCGATAGCCCCGCACACCAGTACGACTTTGTTCTGTTTCAACAGCCGCAATATTTTGATAGGACAAAATATGGACTGCACGCACCAACACATCGTGCCAATTTTGATACCACAGGGTTCCAGCAACAATATGGATTGCAATGGATCGACACGGCTGCGATGTTTTCTGGGTTTATTCGGCAAGCATTGCATGACGGCACGCCAAATAACAACGATCCGGATGGTTCATCCATTATGTCATCAGAATCATCTTTTGAAACCAAAGCACCGAACAGAATTATATCCACTCAAAAACAACAGCAGATCCCTGGAGGAAAATTAGAATATATGCTGCCGGGGGCGCCTATTACGGACGCTGATGCTCGCACATGTCGTTGCACATTGCACGTCGGGGCTAGACAGCCTGAATGGTGTCTTGAGGAACATGCCTATTTTGAAAAGCGTAAAAATCAAACAACGGGTCGAATTGAATCTTGTTACAACCCATACGCGGTGTGTGTATCGTCGACCAAACACGCATACCCCGGTGTCTGTACCGAGTACTTTGATTTTGATGAAATTCCTGATGATGAATTACGTGCGTATGCACACTTGCATGCTGGTATTAAAGTACCAAAACCATGGACGCGTCAAGCACAAATGCAAGAAATTCGCAAATACGTTTGTGCAAAATCTACCGAACATCCACTCTGTCATCCATCGCAAAAATAATAATATCAACCACGACGAACGATTGACACAAGTATGTGCTTGCAGGTCCCGCTACGTAACCTCAAAGTAAGAAATTCATAATAACGTTGCTGTACTATGTATTGTATTAGGTTAACTAAAAATAGTATAACCATCGTATAGATTATAGCGTGTTCTGTGTATTTGTTATGAGAACTCAAGTTTTATTATAGTGTTTGTTATAAACCCTGGTCTCATGGTTAAAGTGTACTCTGCGGTTACGTGATGGGACATGTATTTCTTTCTTTTTCTTAATTGCTTATTCATGTCACGTCTCTAAAAGATATATATAGTCATTATCAATATATATATTCGTTTTCATTTTTGTTACTTACAGTTTCATGGCATCATCATTTGTCTGTCGTGATGATTGGGATGCTGTTTGCGAAGTGTTCTTCTTCTTTTTCTGTCTCTTGACAGTTTTATTTTGTGTGCGTTGACGGTTGTTTCTACTACTATCGTCATTATCGTCATTAACACCATGAACATGTTCTTCCGCAGACGATATCGAATCATCATCCTCGGAATCAGATGGCATATAATCCTCATTATCGTGGTGTGATGTATGTTTACCAACAATGAAGTCCTCCATTTCAGAGTCGATTGAACTCGTATTATCGTCTTCATCCGATTCTTCCGAGTTTGATTCAACATCACTCGTGTCGTCAAGAGACATACTGTCGTGGTCATTTTCTTCTTCGCCATCATCTTCTTCTTCCTGTTCAGAGTTTGCTGGATACCCAGTGGATAGTTCATATTCGTCGTCATCATCAGTATCAACCGACATATTATCCTCTTCATTATCGTATTCTAATACACGACTGTCGGTGCTGAGGTTGCGGTTCTTTTTCTTAGGAATATGAACACCAATATCTCGTGGGCGCCGAATTATCTTTCGGCAGACCGGGCATTTGTAAATGCGGGTTTCTTGAAGTGTCCATGCTGTCTGCAAGGCATCCCTATCAAATCGATGCATACATGGCAAATAAATGTGACGATCTGAAGGGATCTCTGCAAAGGGCACAAGTGTGATCGGGCAAAGATCATCTGCCATCGTGGTAGAAGTGTAAAGGCGCGCGCACACACACAAAAACCGGTGTTGTTATTATTTTTCTACTCCCAATTATATTTTACGATCACACCAATATGGTTGATTACTTTTTGTGGTGGAATATGATGTTACTGCATTTGTTTTGCAATGCGCATATTACATAGGGAGGGGATATAGATGTATTCCAGATACGACAACGTGAATGATTGTGTGGCGTTTGATATTTTTTCTTGATGCTGCTTTTTTTTGATTATTTATTGTGACTTTGCTTTTTTATAGTCACAGTAATCATTAATTAGAATAAATAAAACCGCATGGTTATTCCACAATTCAAGAGAATATTAATGCGAACAATCATTGTGGAAATGGAGTCGTTTTCCCAGGTAGAATGGCAAGACTAGTGATGGCCGCTCTGGCGGCCGCTCCCAGATTATTATGCTGCGAATCATGCTCATCCGGTGTGCTGCCAGATTTCCCTGATGACATATCAATGGTTTTTGGCGTTGCCGTACCGCTTATCATTTTTCCAGAAGGAGAATGTGGTTTCACATTTGTGGATAGATGTGAATGATTATCTTGTTTTTTCTGCATCATTACATCCGCCATATTTCTAAACCGTATTTCACATGCTGCTTTCACAGACGAAGGAAGTCGATAAAAGAATGTATCTATGATCGTTTGAATAGCCATTGAATTCCACATATCAATCCGAGGCAGATTGTCGTATTCCATTGCCGAAGAAGATGATGATGATGATTCATGACCCGACATGCAATAATTTGAAGACGCGGTAGACGACCTTACATGCGTCGTCAGCATGCGTGGTGCTCCTGATGTTGATTGCTGTGATTGATTATTATTATATGCTTGTGCAAACACAATCTGATTCCATGCAGGTTGGTGCATCAACAATGACGATGATGATGACGTACTGGATTGTAAAGAAGAACAAGTACGAGACTTTGCCATTGTTGCTGCTTGATGTGCCAGATGTTTCTTTTCATTTTGAACAACGTACAAATCATCTACTAAAATATCTCCTTGAACTAAATGTTTACATCCCGTAAGAATCAAATCACGATGCCATTGTTTGTGAGGAAAATATCGCATAATCCATTCACCCTTTTCCGATGCTGATGCAAATGAATCTGGACTCGACATACTACAGAACATTATTTGAAATCCCATCTGTTCGAGTTCATTCAAGGTAGTGATCGCACCGGGAAGAGGTTCCAAATTCAAAAAGAAATTAGGAGATGATAAAATCTCCTTGACTTGTTGACCATGCCATTCTGTCGGCAACTTATTATATGGCGTTGTTGTTGGTCGCTGCTGCTGCTGCATCAGTTGCGGCGGCGTAAAAGCAGTGGATTTGGCACTACTGGTATTTGCGCTATCATTGGAGACAACACTATTATCGGCATTATTAACCAGCACAAAACTAGCATCCATATTTTCAGATGAAGACGATGGTGTTGTTGTTGGTGGTGGTGGTTGACTTGGTGCTGGTGTGTTTGCAATACGATCCACAAGGGTATACACATCGCGCTGAATAACTGCAGTATTTGGATGTCGCAATGTAAACTGTTGATCAAAACACTCTGAGAAATTGGCAATCGTGTTATCCAGGTCTACTAATAAAATCGGTCGTACAATTCGAATCACCTTCTGGCGTAGATGACGGATTGTATTATCACGAGACACCAGATTAAATACATCACGCTGCAAAGTTTGACTCTGTTGCAGAAGAAGAACAATAAGTGATTTGTTATTGATTTGATTGAGTGAAATATCAACAGCCCCCAAATTTCGCTCCAAGGTGGATGCCGATAATGATTGTGATAACGATAATGATAGTGTCTCGTGGGGCATTGACGACGTTGCTGCGGCTGCAGATACAGATGGTTCAATCGAGGAGGTGCTTGTTTGATGATACCGTGGATTATATCGACACTGCAATGGGGACATGCTACATACAATATCCAAATCTAATTGTATTGCGCACGTTGCCATCTCCTCCAGTGAATCCATGGCCGTAACGCCCCGGGGAAGAACGATATGATTGCGGTGGAGTGCAATCATGTCAGATACATGCACCTGCTGTCGTCGAACAATATCAGGGTTGGATGATCCACTTGTGGAATCCGCGTTTGAAGCACCATCAAGCAGCGTCATGTAGAACACATCACGAATTTGTGACGATGCAAATACAATATGATTGACGCTCTGAATTGTTGTCTTAAGACTTAACAGTTCCGACATGGCCATAGGCGCAGATAACGACGGTTGTAGTAATGGTCTTTTTCCAAAGTATTCTACAATACTATCGCATTCTTCATCTGCAATAATCCATAATGGTTCATCGCCACCAACATCATAGTAATTCATAATCCGATGAACATTCCACCCACATCCGATAACCAACCGAGGCCTTCCGGGACGAAAAATACGAGGCACAACATCTTGAACCTTGTTAATCCATTGCAATGTTGACGTTAAGCCAGTAATTCGATAAATGATGATAGTGTCATCAACTTCTTTTAATTGTGCAATGATACTATCGTCAACAAACTCACAAAATATGATAATTGGCCACCGCGGAAGAACACCATGCGTCAGCAAGGTCATCAGATATACGCCATTTGGATCGGTGGCACTAAAACTTTGAATATACACTTCCGCGCGCGATACTTGCATTTTGTTCTGTATGTAACCAATCAAATATAAATAATACCACTTTTCAATAAAACTAATCGTAACAATAATAACGAAAAAGAAGACAACGACGACAACCACAATCACTCAAAGAAGGATGTGTTTTATTCTCCAGTTCTCACCACTCCAAACAAATATACAATGGAACAAAATAAAAAATATGGAATAATTAATTGCGAATAAATAAATATTATCACTTCTTCATTTAGTATAGCACAAATATTGATAAATTATCAGAGTATATTTGAATTTTAAAACCTCTAAAAGGAGTTCCATGCCTCATTAATGATGACTGCGGAAGCATTTAGCACAGGGTTATCATTATGGGAGATACATGTTTTGTTTGTTAATGATCTACATCGTCTGTGGTTGATTATTATTGTTATCATAACAACTTTTCTTTCTTCTGCGTCGATTATTTTGTCCCAAAAAGTCATACGACCAGGACACTATATCATCATCTAGTGATTCATCCATATCATTGCAATCATAACCGCTGTAGAATTCATGCAAAGCAGTCGCTAAAACTTTTCCTGCATGCCACGCACCAACAACACCAACACCAACCATCAACACTATTGTACCAAAATCATTCCAGGACGAGGCATTGCGTATTTGACGACTTGAGGAGGTAATTTGACGTGCGACTGCGGAAGTAATAATGTCGTTATTCGTAAATAACGCCATGATAGTGTTCAACGTATTTGTTGTATCAATTATTTTTGTAACCACGACCACGCACACAACCACGTAAGTTGTGCTGATGTATGCGGTTGTGAATGTTATTTATCTGTATTTAATTTTTAACACAGAGTCAATTTTTTGTAATCCTAAACTTGACCACACATTTTAAATACATATTCATTATGATACACTTATCTACACTTTTGCGAGCCGGCAATTTGTGTATATGTATTTACGCGATTGCAAAAATATATGAATAAAATAATAGGATACCACATAAACAAAGGTGGACGAGAACCGTACAAAAGAAGATCAGTTCTTATTTCTCATAATGTCATATCACCATGATTTACCAATAATTAGCGTGGTTCAGGCACAACAACAACAACCCGCTGGGATATTATCATCATCTTCGTGTCACACACAACAATGTCCGTCAAGTGTATTATCCCCACAACAACATAGACACCACCGCCGTCGTCACCATCGGGAGAAAATGGATACAACAACAGAAGTATGTAATCCATGTACAACAACACCGACAGGACCAATATTAACATCAGTAAATCGCGCCTGTACCGCCAACGCAGGTAATATACATCCCTCAAATATAGAATCACCATGGGCGCGTAGTGCTATTTTCTTTTTATGGTCTACCATGTTCATGTTATTGGCGTTCGGTCTCTATGCGTATGTGCACAAAGGTTCGTTTGCAGGATTAGTATTTATTCGTTCATCCTGGCGTGGAAATGTCTTTACGGACGATGTGATCCAAAAAGAACCATCACCCCTGGAACAATTATTTGCAGGACCTCCTCGAGCCATGTTACTCATAGAAGATATCCAATCTAAGACAGGAGAATTGAGCGCACATGTACTTCGATATCACGGTGCATATGATGGCAAACAACCATATAATGTTCGTCTGGTCACAACATTAGATGCGACCCAGTTCAATTCAATTGAACAGTTTTATGAAGCATCTATTCTTGCGATCCGTCAAGAGTACATGCCGGGATATCACATTCTATATATAACTGGTGCAATTAACCGCGCAGACATGGTTATTCGCGCCATCGCAACCAAAATTCCTCCCAACGACGACGCACTCTTGACATCACAAGTCATCACTGAACGCGACTTGGCCTTATTGCATTGGATTGGAGCGCAAGATCAAGCGCGTGGCGATGGTATCATACGTTTCGATGAAGATGGGTCAGCGTACGTTGCATTTGCGACATCGAACGGTCATCAAAATATCAACACGATGACGGCGGGCAGCGGTGGTGGTGGTGGTGGTGGTTCTGGCACTCAACATGGCATTCCTTCATGGGAGGAATTAAAACATCACCAGCAACAACAATATTTTACAGGACCACCCACAGCAACACCAACACAACACCAAGTATATGCCATGTACGCGCGAACACAAATGGACTTGACTGGTTACCTCGGCACCCCACTCGCAGCCGGTATACAGTTACAAAATTTATTGACAGACACAAATGCTGTATGTATTGCACATAGAGCATATAATTTTGATCAGTGTGTCTCTGCATACATGGAGACAATCCCTGCAGCACAAGTTGGTCCACACACGTCAACAACAACCACTACTGCCATATCATCTGCGCAAGCAACAAGATCACAGACATACCAAATCGATGTTCATGGAAATATGCGTTCCGCACTGGCGAGTATGGATGACAAATTATTTGCAGGTGCATGGTCACGTGGAGCGGCGCTATCACTAGATGAAATGGCAGCCCGCGCACGCGTTAAATGTGCACATATTGACGACGATGATACATTATTACTTGGTATTTGTCACGATGCGGCAAAGTTTTATGCAAGCACACGACAAGGACTTGGTATATCCACAGAGGCAAAATTAGTCATGGGTCGGTTACCCAATACCACATGGATCCAAGGTGCATCCATCGTGCACTTGCAGGGTGAAAGTTCAATGCAATTACAGCAAAATCTCACCGTATAATTGTATTGCGCAGATACATATCCTACAATAAATAACTCGAGTAGTTACATCGTGGTCGTCATTTCGTTATTTTACCAAAGATACATACAATGCCCACAGATACATTCATAAGATTAACATTCCTTAAATCATTCATCTGTTCATACCAAGTTATGATATGTACACATGTGTATATAAATATACTCGAGTTACACATATTCGTAATACACCCATCGAGCGTATCGCACCGCAGTACCCATTGGAGTCTTAAAATTCATGTTAAAGATGTATATATAACTCGAGTTATAATATTGTATAATTATTCTGCATTCAGTAATACTCTTGGAGTATCACAAGTTACGTAATACGAATGATAAGTTGTGTAGCAGGTGTAGTGATTGATACAATACAAATATGGAGGTATTTTATGGTATATGTATTTAGTATATATATATATCTCGAGTTTTAAATAATGGCGCGACTGACTGTATTTTTGGCATTATTACCAAAAAAGGTGTATATGTCTGAACGGCCAGTTATGATGCAATTAATCCTTATTATTCTGTACAAATATTAATGGAAACAAAATTCTCTGTTCCAATCTTCCAACGTCCAATAGTTAACATCACCGCGATATGAAGACCTATTTTTGAACTCGTTGGTCACGTAAAATGTTTTTAGGCCAACATCCATACCGACGCACACAAACAGAAAACGTTCTGTAAGTGGTATTTGAATGACAAATCCAATCTTGCATATGCGGCGTTTCACATTTAAACCAACCTCAACCAATCGGTAAGGTGTTTCTGGGTTCTCCAACAACCACTGTCCGAGGTTGGCCACAAAATCCATTTCGTCGGGCAATAATTCAACGTAAGATCCATCCGCCGAAAGGGAGTTTACATATTCGTGCAGGCGCTCCTGTAAAGCATGTACGCGCGAAACGTCGAGTCCGGATTGTTGGAAAACGTTTTGTTCGATCCAATTCTCCATTCGCTGTTTCAGAACTGGAAGATATTCCAATAAATGATGATCAATTCTTGCTATTTCTTGTGTTGCAACACGATATACTTTGGGTGGCATATTTGGGACGATAACTTCTGTCCAAATCTGCGCGCGGCGACGATCCGGCGCGGTACTGTTGTTGTTGGGTGTATGGCAGGTGTTCGTACTTTTCAACAAGGTAGTGTTGTTGTTGCTCTTCTTGGCAGCAGCGGCCGCGCGGATGTAAAACTGGTGTTGTGGATATGGAGATGAGTCCATTTGTTTCCAAGGCGTCCTCGATGCAAAATAACACTATACAACCAGTCTATTGGAACGAGATCACGATCTGTAATTAATTGTTGATAATGTGGAACTGACCCGGACACAGACCAACTAAAATATTGGGGTAATATGTTGGTGGGTAATTTTTCTGCTTGTTCAAAAGCACACAGACACCCCCCCCGTCGCTGTCTTTTTTCCTTTCGCAGTAAGAGTCATGTCGTTTTGCGCGCTGGTTGTTTTAATAATTATCACACGTGGTCATTTATTTATACGATGCGTTTCAACGAACATGTTTTCAAGTATATTCATTATTATTATTGGCATTTTTTCAAACGGGAACATAGAATTTCCTTTAGCAAACCAGACACCTTACCAAATTTGCTGATGGCATATTTTCGAGTTGCCGCCTGCAATGAACAACAATCGCCACCGTCTATTGCAAAATATCGTACCATATGGTTATGAATTAATAAAACCATAGACTCTAAGACACTTTTGAAAACGTTCATAGAGGATGCAAAATGTGCCATCTGTTCATCATCGATCATGGTAGATGATACTCCCAATGCGGCACTCATTTGAGAATACAATAAATGTTCGCGATTATTTGTGGTGGACTTTTTAGTGTCTTCACTTGATTGGTTGAAGGAAGAAATTTCATGGTTATTAATAATGCTCTCGGGGACAGATCCTTTTGTATGTTGTTGATCGTTTTGAGACTGTGTTGAACACACTAATTTGGAGTACCATACAGCCGCAGCAGCAAGTTGATTGGGCGTCCATTTGTACTTGACAATGATTGGAAACGCAGAAACTAAAATAATCTCGGTGATGTATTTTGCCATTGTATGTGATTCAAAATTCAACGCCAACCGTGGACTTGCGTGGCGTAGAAAGTCCATGACTGTTGGACCATGGAGAGACGTCACGTTCAGTGTACACAGCATTCGCCGTTCCATTTGATGAATCTGATTCCGCGTGTATGTCTGAGCGCTAATATACACAAAATCGTTGCATTCGGGTGGGTATATTTCTTCAATTTTTGCAGCAATAAACATGGCAGCAATTCCAACCAATTGAAGATGTGTGCGTGGAGTTGGTCCACTCGTCGGAAAGTCCTCTGTTGTAGTTTCCCCACATTTCACACAACTAGTACTACTATCACTCTTCTTCTTTTCTGGTGGTGATGGTAATGATGCTTTTGGAAGAGTAACACTTACATGTACATGTCCGTGATGGTGTCCTTTGTGTATGAAGTCAGCACTACACGCATGTAGGTATACGTCGATTATTTGCACGCAGCGATACCATGTCTCGGGCAACAGTTTGAACCTTAAGTGCACTTCTACTAGCCAATCCAATAGAATGCCTCGCATTTTGTCTGAAATATCTGGGTGTCCCACAAAGTAATCAGATTGAATGAGTGGATGTGTCTCTGCATACTGTACGCGCAGAACGCGATGCGAAAAGGCTAATTCATCTTTTGCTGCTGAACAATTCGAATTAACTTGACCATTACTTAAAGTAGCATTATTACAATTCTCAACAACCGATGATGATGTGATCTTTTTATGTTCCTCTTTATCTTGATGCGGTTGTTGTTGTTGATCTTTCAATAACGATTTCTTGGCGCGAACACCCGTGAAAAATTCGTGTTGCAGGACTTGTTCTGCAGTTAGGCGCATGTCAGGGTTTAGTTGTAACATACCTCGAGTCAAATCTATGAATTGCTCCAGGTTCTTTTTGACCTCATCGGGTGTATTATAAAACGCAGAGAACGTATTCCATAAAGTTTGATGCATCGTTTCGTCAAATTTGTTGTTCCATACAGGAAATTGTGTTTCATAATCTGGTAATTGCGTTACATTAGGCCAGTCCTTATCCGTCGGAGTGCCTAAGAGACGAAAAATTTGAAATAATTGATCTATTTGACAATTACCCGAAAATAGATGCTGACCTTGTCGGATCATTTCTACAAATACACATCCAAGCGACCAGATATCAACTGCAGTAGTGTAAACACGCTGGCCTAACAAAACTTCGGGAGGTCGATACCATAACGTGCAAATTTCGGACGTGTATGTTCGAAGAGGTTGGTAAAACCGTCGAGTTAGGCCAAGGTCAGCGAGAGTTACACAACCCCGTCCATTATTCCAATCTGGATCGACTAGTATGTTGCTACATTTGATGTCCCGATGCATCACGCCGTGTGTATGACAATAGTCGATTGCGTATGCCAATTGCCACATGAATCTTTTACAAGTGTCAATATTCCAAACGATGGAATCGACAATTCCACAGATTGGCATTGTTGTTGTCGTTTTTGATTCTTCGGCAGTTGTCGATGTCTGTTTGATTGCCGATACTGCTGGTGGCAGAGTTGTTGTACACACGAGTTTTCTTCTGTTATATTCCTCAACTTTGCGCAAGAAAGTGGACAAGTTATATTTCGCCATCGACATGACGAATCCATACTTTCCATCATTTCCCAGAATAAATTCGTGCACCGGAACAATATACGGACACGATGACAATCGCGACAGGTTTGCATATTCACGTAATACAGTAGAAGGAACACCTTCACCCTCGTAATAACTGCTGGTGTGCATTTCTTTGATTGCATAATGTTGGAGGGTATGTTTACATTGGACATGATAAACTTCTCCATAGGCACCATCCCCCAATACTTCATGCTTGTCAAATCTGTCCTGCACCCATGCTTTGAAAGAAGGGACCCAGTGAATTAAGATTGGCAACCCTGCCGATGTAGAACCGTGCGATTGTTGTTGTTGTGTAGACGATATGATGCTTGTCGCCAATGACGGCGTTGCTGTCGCGGTTGTTGTTGTTGTTGTTGTTTTTAGACCCATGATTATACCACTACAATATTAAATGATCAATAGACAAGTAATTTGTTGATAGAGCGATAATCTATAATATGTTCCTTCTTTATAATCCTGAAAAAAATTAACAATGTTCCTTTGCGATCAGTGATTTGTTGTGTATATATATATGCAACTTTCTCACATCAATTCAATTAACATTGTTGAATATTTATATATATATATATTTACTCTTTTACGGTCCAAATAATTACAGACTGGTTGAACGATAAATGTATGATACACTGTCAAAAAAGAAAACATACCAGCAGGGTAAATTATGCATTCTAATTTAAATGACAATTTCCACAAAAGGGTAGTAATGAAGGTAATGATGTAGTTGTTATTCTATTTCTATGGGTTGATTAGAACAGCCTCACCCTCCGCAGGTAAAGTATGGGTAAGATAACTAAACATATTAGAAAAAGCATATGGTGGGATCGAGTAATATAATTGTAACAAGTTGGCAAATGTTCGCATAAATTCCATATTGTTTGGGTTTTGAGAAATAATCGAAGACATTTGAAGATCTGCGAATAAACACAATTGGTCCCAGGCAGCCGCGATGTGGGTTTGACTGTGAGCCGGCGTTGCAAGTGTCCACCCGTTGTACGCCTGTGGATCATACCCATCATATGGATGCATGGGTAAATAATACGACCAACCGAAATCAATCATATAAAATTGTTCAATATCGGATGATACAGATCCTGAATAGGTGCTGTTTCTATCATTACCATCATGATACAGGCGCACCATAATATTATCAGACTTTATATCCATATGAATCAAACCCGCATTATAGGCTTTTGAAAATAATTGATGTATTCGCATGGCGTGAACAGGGAGGAGTACATTTCCTTGGCGTAACCATTGCAACAATGTCATATCAAGTCGCTGCATCACTACAAAATCAACACCAATCCGTTGTTGCTCATGTGGATAATTATATCCACCTGTGTGTGCCAACTCATATGCTGGTTGAAAGAATGGTGGTTGTTGTTGTTGTGAAAATGTTGTTGTTGTCGTTGTTGGAACTGCAGAAACCGCTGATGTGTTTGATCCGCCCGGAATCATGTTAACTGGAATCATGACTGGGCATGCAGATCTATACACTACCTGTGGTCCGACCCCAATAGCACCCATTTCACGTGCAATTATGAATTCATCCTCATTAATGTTTCCAAGTTTAACAACACACTCGCAATTTTTATAAAAACACGCGTAGTAAGCGGCTCCATTGTTGCCTTCACCTATTAAATGATACACCGTAATACCATGTGCCTGAAAACACTGACTCGTGTTTATATGCACCGGTAGTTGCAGATGCCCAATATGAAATTCGCAAACCTGCTGGGCTGGAATATCACCCAACCCGCCCATGATATGACACGGAGTATGTGTCGCCGAAAATAATGATGATGGTGTTCGTAAGTTTGTACCCATACTACCACCAACACCAGCGGTACTGGCCGCTGCTGCTGGTGTCAGCGGAGGACATGATGGCATTGCTTCATTTGCATACAAACATATACCATGAGTATCGCCAATTTGATCTACATCCATACGATCATCGTTATTGTCATTTGTAGTATCCACAACAGGCGATATGCTCATAGTGTTTGGATGACGATGATGGTGTTCATATCGATGGTGTCGCTGCGGTGGTGGTTGCTGACCTGTGACAAATGACGATGTTGTGACAACTTTTCTACGCATAATGATAATTTAATACAATGCTCTACAGAATTTTGTAGTATTTAGATCGATACTGTTGACCCAAATTGACCAAATAATTACTTGAGCAATCGTCACAATCAACTATTACAATTGTATGTATAGTTTTATTGTTATTGATCCCTAACAAAATATCAATTCATCGCAGAAAACCAAACGGGTAAATATTATATTCCACATTAATTTCATCATTCATGTATCACGGTATAAGAATCATTTTTGGTGATTACCCGACTCCATAATAAACAAGACAAGAATCCCACCAGTATCTGTATAGATAACTCGAGTAATATATTTTGGAGAAATTTACCTATATGTTTTTATTAAACCCACAGAAGACAAGATTACTTGGTCCGTATGTAACTCGTTTGCACAAAGACGTATGTATTATATTCAAACCCAGTATTACTTTTATAAGTATTTTATGGTGGGTATTATACCTCGAGTTAGTTTATCTACGTTTAGGCACACCTAGCCACCGGCTAAAAGCAAGGTCTGTGTGAATGCATTTTTGTACTGATGAGTCCATCCAAAATATTGTTTATTTTAGCAGGATATATAAATCGAGGTTTATGTGTAGAAATTCTTGTAAAATAATGTGTGAGTATATAGAAAATCTGAAATTATGGACTTGCATATTGTTCCTGGGGTAACATCAACCTTTCAACCTCTGCGAAGAAATGATTGTGCTGATGATAGTGAAGCAATAGTGTCATCATCTTTTTCCATAATCAGTAATCACAGTAGCACTCATGCGTTCACTAATGATGGCATTACAGAAGGTGGATTTGGCACCATTCAGGTCGTCAAAGGGCCTATGACAGATGATGACACAACTGACAATACGATGACGGTCGGTACTATTATGGGAAAATTCTTTTCTTCTTCTATGTCATTACTCCGACCATGGCCGTTGTTTGTGCGATTTTGTCCACAGAACAAACAGCAGCAGTATCGTCGTTGCTGTCGTGTTATCAAACGATATAAACGATGCAAAAATCGTGGGCTATTGTCATTTGATTTTCTCCGCGAGGTAAATATGTATGCAATACTTGGTCGTCGTCATCCAAATATCGCACAAGTTGACGTTGTTGATCTGTGGCCAGATGCATCGTTATCCTGCATCATGTCGGATATATCTAGACATCATAAAGCATGCAATGGTGATATAAATATGAGTAAAACAGATTCGTCTCTGCGTGAAATACCTTTTAGTAATTCTCAATCAGATTTTCAGTCGCAGGTGTCGCCGCCCAAGCAAACATGGATAAATTCTCAAGATATTTGCTCTTGGATTTTACGTCGGTGGAATAATGTTTATCATCAGCATCATAATAAAATAATATTATCGTCACCTGCGTGCTGTGACGTTGATGAACCTATAGCCAATGATGGAAAACCTTATAATCCCACCAACAACAACAACAATTCTGCGGATATAGAAGAAGGGTCGATGGCAGAGATGGTCAACGAATCTTCTGGGGCATCGATACTATTGCGCTATTATCGAACAACATTGTTCGATATGATAATACAGACCCATGAACAACAATGGTCTCCCACCAACAATGACACTTGTGGGAAAGATATTGTCCAGAATACTACCACAGACACTGCAAGTGATTTTCTGCTGGAGAAGAATGATGATATGGATTTGGTTGCAGCAACACCGGTGCTGGTGCGTGATCAATCTTGCAAGTCTCCGATTTCCTTATTATCCTTAAGCGACGTATGTCACTATATGAATGACATTATTACAGGATTGGTGGAAATTTATCGACATGGATTTTCATACTCAGACTTGAAATTGGAAAATGTTTTGATGCATTGGGATCCGATATGTGGACGATATCGATGTAGTTTGTGTGATATGGGTGCCGTTGAATTTGTTTATCACGACATATTGTCCGAAAGAACAGAAGATGGTAGTATGGGAAAGCGACAACAGGTGGACTTTGCAGTCATTTCGCCTGGATCCTGCCCTCCCGAGATTTTGTGTGGACTAACATACATTGATCCAATCAAAAGCGATATGTGGATGTTGGGAATTCTTATGGCATCAATGTTGTTGGGCACTGTAAATGTGCTTGATAGGTCTGCTTGCGATACCGTGACTGGCGAATTGGATCAAATCTTTGATCTCATTGGTACGCCGTCGCGGACAGAATGGCCCGACTTATTTCGTTCTCCATTATGGTCCACATGTAGATTGAAAAGACCCGAACTCCACAATAACACGGCAAACATGGAATCATCAACATCCCCTTTGCTGCAATCTTGTATGATGCCGAATAATAATCATACTTTCGGTAATAATAATGACGCGGAGAGTGTATTTTGGCGACCCGTAGGACAATTTCGTCAATGTCCAGTTTGTGCGCCATGTCATTCGAAATCATCCCGACTAACGCAATTATGTCTACGACGTCGCCGTCGGGGTCGAATTATTAATTCTGCAGATTCCACTAACAGCACCGTTGGTGACGACAGAGTCCAATTGGGGCATGCACTGGATTTACTTTGCGGACTTCTGCGCATCAATCCTGATAATAGGTATTCAATTCATCAAGTCATTAAGCATCCGTTTCTATCACCTACGCACAAAGACGCTGAGCATGAGGTTTGCGAGGATGCTAATTGTTGTTCAAATCGATGTACCGTGTTGTTTTCATCAACAGCAGCACGTGTGGTATCGCAGTGTAATGACTCGATCATGATGATGTTAAATGCCGATGATGAAGCACAGAAACAACAACAACAACCTCATCGCCATAGTCCGTTTTACTATGGTTTATGTGAGACGATGGTAATTGTTGCCCTGAAAGAAAAACTTTCTCCGTATGCAACCATTGTAACTATGGATTTGTTTGTGCGAGCAAGTGAAATATTATTGACAATGGGGAATGCAAGTGATTGTTATTGTTGTTGTAATAATGAACAAGGCGCCAAACCACCACCGTGTGAATCATGTCGATTGCGAAAATATACCATGTATCTAATGCTTGCAGTGGCATCTTTTCTAATTGCGAATCAAGTCGTCTGTTTTGTGGAATCTAAACCATTCATCGTACAGATATATCGACAACTGATTGTTCGCATGCCACGATTTGATGAAAATAGTCATATTCTTTTATCGTCCATTTATCTAAAATTCAATAATATGTGTAATACTGACGAAATATTGGAGGAAGTAGGCGTTATGCAACGATTGATTGTTACATATTGTGAAGGATGTATGATTACTTCTACCGTATCGCATATACTGACTATATTGCGGCAGAAAAATATTGATCTATCAACATCATTGCTATCGTCAGCACACATGTCCGCGAGACTGTATCGTTATTTGTTAGTGTCTATATTGGAATCAATTTATCGTCAAAGGACTGTGTTTATGGATCCACAGACCGTGGATATATGTTTGCAACTTGCCACTAACCATGGTAGTTGTTCAACAACAACATTAACAAGGAGTGACATAAAACCACAGCACCAACAAAAACAACAGATCCGCAATCGTCACAATTTTGGACATACCATAGTCCTTTCGAATTGCCGATCCGAGTATGATCGCGGTTGTTGTGATGATAATTGTGTATTTGCGACGCATGTTGATCCAATCATGCCGTGGTATGATTTAATCCACCATGCCATTCAATGCAAGTCCAGGTGGACTAATTTGAAGCGCCATTGGGGAATTACTACATAGAATATCTATCAAATTATTTATTTTGGCTCATGTGTTATTATTGGAGAAGAAAAGGAAATAATAGTAATACTATATATATATATATATATATATATATTCTACTATCGGATCACATCATTCATCCATCGAAACAAAACAACACTTGTATATATATATAGAGAGAGAGAAAATATTGTGTATTGTAGTTTGTTACATATTTGTCTTGTGATGGATTTTTTTCAACTATTGTAAATGATAAAGGAATTTTAACGTGCAACCATTATTATTCCGAACATCGAATTATCTACTCGTTCATTGTTTATTGGTTCCCATTTGTGGATCATAATAATAATAATTTGGACTGGCACCAAGTAAGACCAACAGACCAAAATGGCAACTCAAATTTTAACACTTCCACCACAGCCCATTCTTACCATGCCACTACAAGCACGGCCCGTGGCACCGTTAACAATCAATATGATTCGATCGTTACCGCTGAACGCTGGTGAGCAGGCTGCAATTCAACTATTCATGAAGGAACACCCCGATTGCGCCACTGTTGAACAATTGAGTCGATTTTTGCAATTGGCAAAGGCCGCCCGGTGGCGAGGTGTGGATATGAAGAGTGTTTTGCGGACTCTCGGACTCGGCGGTACTATTCACATGAAGGGGAAGGGCTCTGTGTCGAATTACCGAGTTGCTGGAATGGAGTTTTCAGAAGAGACTGTGGGAAGTCGTGGGCGCCGCAAGGATGTTTCGCTGCCGTCTCTGTTATGGCACGTGGCGACGTTGAATTGTCGTGATTTTGATGCATTGAATATTGGAATTCAGAGAGTTATGGAGGGCACTTATGGTCTAACCGTTCCCCAAGATATTCCACTTATCGCACCGTCGGGCGCCGCGCCTTCGTCTGTGGAAGTCAATCAAGCATTGTCTGAATTCTTCGCTGCACATCCTGAATGTCAGGCAAAACAAAAATCTATATACCAATTGTTAAACTTGATTGATAGTCATCAACTGGTGGCGCAAGATGTGTATGCCTTGTTTCGCACGTTTGGACTCGAGCGACATTTGCCTTCGCTGCCACCCTCGGGTGGATGGAGGAGTGCGGGTCTTTCGATTTCACCTGCCACAGCACCATTACGTGGACGTGAACTGGAACGTCAAGCCTTCAAAATTAGCCTTTTGTGGGGCTTGCTTAGTAATTATTGTGGACAAATGGATTCAATTGTTGAGGAGATGACCAATATTTTGAGTGGTCATATTTCAGCGTCGCAGTTAGGTCAGCCGGGTCCGTTGTCAGAAGTCATGTCAACCATGGCGACGCAACGTCCATTACAATCAGTAGGTCGTGGTCGTGCCGGATATCAACAAGCACCAATGATTCAAACCGTGACAACACAACAGGTTGCGCCGGCTGCTTCGATGAGAACTACTGCAATGGCGCCAACACAACCCGCAGGCCGCCGTGGAAGAGGTCAGCGCACCACAGTGGCTCCTACGGCAGCACCTGCCACTTCTTTTGTAGGGCAATTTGGACCCTACTTTTTTGCGCCGGGATCTGCTGTGTCACAAAACCCACCGGGTGCTGCATTCGCACCGGCAGGAGTACGTCGTAACTAAAGTAAAGTAACCAGCATATATATATATACACACATTATTATGTAAGTGCAGAATATGATGTCAAAGAAATAATACGTGTGTGTATGTATTTATTTTGTGAAGATTGTAATACATATATATAGATATCTACGTAGATTATAATTATTCAATTCAATATCAATGATAACAAAAACAATGCTTGTGTATATACATTATAAAGAATAAATACACTTCCTCGGCACAGAAAAAGAAATCCAATATATATATATATATAGTGCGGTTGGTGGGTGTAAGATGCCATTATCTGTAACTTGGGAAGGCGGGGGTAGTCGCGGTATAGCCAATGGAGGCGTATATACTGCCCTAGAACATGCAGGTCTGTTGAATCAAATTACTTGCGCCGGTGGTGCTTCCATTGGAGCACTATTTGCACTATTCACTGCATTACGTGTGCCCGCACAACAGGTCGTCGACAAGGTACTATCTATTAATTTGCGAGATTTTGTAGGCGATCGTCGTCCCGGAAAATTTGACGCTAGCGTTCGATACTTGACGCAGTGGGGAATCTTTTCTCCAGATCCACTATTTGTCTATGTTCGTAACGTTATTGCGGAACAATTAACCCATATTACGGGTACTCCTAGTCACGGAATGGAAACATTACAACAAATCTACCAAATTCACAAATGCCACTTGTTAACTACAGTCACAAATATTTCAACAGGAAAGTGTGTCGAACTAAATGATGTAGATCACCCAAATGTACCTGCATATTTTGCAGTAGCACTGTCCATGGTGATTCCACTGGTGTTTATTCCTGTCAAGTGGAATGGACACTATTGGGTCGATGGAGGCATTGCCAACGGATTGCCATATGCCGGGGTGAAACGATTGTCGGATCTCCATACGACCATTTTGGTATTCGCGTTTGACAATGACTCGTGCAGTGTTCCTGCAGCACCAACAAATCTTACAAGAGATCAGCCGGCAATAGGTCAGACAACAACTTTATCGTCCTTGAGATCGTCAAGTATGCAACCACAACAGTCACGACAGCATTTGCAGTATCAACATCTTGATCAATCATTAAAAACTCATACAACACCATCATCATTAACATCATTTGTGCAGGTACCACAGCAACAACAACAACATCCGCATTATGTACCGCAAGAACAACTCCGCACCTCTTCATCGAACCAAGTTGAGAATATTGTGGACTACATTGCCAGTCTTTTTCAAACATTAAATGCAAGTCGTGGTCTGGCCACATTTATGCACGAGTTTGGATGTTACCTACCAAATGTTTTATTAGTTCCTACACCAGGTGTCACATCACTTACTTTAACAGTGGATCTCATGTCAAAACAATTATTAATAGATCAAACATATCAGAGAACAATGACGTTCTTGCAGAGTTTGATGCTGCTGTAACTAATTATATCTTTATATAATATGCATAATGTGAAAAGCACTATATACATATTCTCTTTGTTATAAAAGTGTGGTATTTTTAGAGACTGTTTGTTTTATTAATATGTTTTGTCATTCATTCATTTGGAAATTTGAACCAGACGAACACCGGCATTGGAAAATGTTAATGTCATCTGTACCGGAACTGGTATGTCCGTATACACAACATTCACAATACGAGCACGCAATGCCACCAATTGATTTGATGCGATCGTTGTTAGTGCGTTTGACGGGGCCATGGTACCGGTACATATTTGATTTTCTCCTGTGAAACTGATAATAACAGGTTCAACACTGAATGATGTCGGTTGATTACTACCAAATGGCGCCATCGCAATATCAAAGGCGACGTCGACTCGCACAACGCCCGAGAAGAATAACAAGTTGCGCGGATGATTTGTTGACTGTACGCTCATACGCGTTACTAGCGTGTTCAACACAGTCGTATTCAATAACGAGTTGTTTATCGACGTGGGCAAATTGGCATCGTTGTTGTTATTATTATTTGTATTCTGCCGCGAAAACATGTTTGCGGTAGAAAGGGAAGACACCGACGCTGATGATGTTGTTGTTGTTGTTATTGGACTTGGTGGCAAAAGAGCAGCAAATGAAGAATTCGCTGCACTATTATTATCATCATCTTCACCAGAGATGGGCAAAATAAATGCTACACTGGCAAACTGGGGGCCGTTACAACCAAGACCAATGTAATGACAATTCGTCGGTTGATTGTTCATGTATGAAAGAACATATTCACCATTCGCCACAAAGGACACCATGAACGCATTATTTGATTTCTTAGAAATGCATCGCCACATACCATGCCCCGTAGATTGTATCATGACACTTTCTTGAATATCAAGCAACATACTTGTTTGTGTTTCGATATATTCACCAGGACTGGCGCGGATGAATAATTTGTTCGCAACACTATTATCAATTCGCCGAATCACGACGATACGACCAGGCAACACGGATGCATTTGCTGTGGCTGCTGCAGCAGTGACATGAACATTGGACGGGGCGAGAAGAATCGTGCAGTGTGCGTTCGTAGCGTCTACTAAGACAGTACCATCCTTGTCTGTAACAGTATAAACGTCCTCATTGTCATTGTTGTTTGCATAGACTTGAGGTCGGAAAGTAACTGTATTGAATGCAAGACCTGCAGATGTGTTCAAAGTACCACTATGTGTTGTTATACGGTAGCGTAACCGATGATTATGATGTTGCTGCTGTCGTTGCTGTACCGCCTTGGCAGATCCAATCCAAATACGTGGCGCGACCCACGGTGTCAATTCCGCATTTGCCATGGTCGATGATGTTGTGTTCGATGAAGTATTTGAGTGCAATGATGATGTGCGGTTTAATGTCGGACATGTCCACGAACAATCCATAATGTGGACCCACGGACCACTTGTGACTGAGTTGATATCCGCCATCAGTATCTTATTGTTGATACTATTACCGGTTTCAATGGTGGTTTTGGTGGTGAAGTCTGCTTCCATGGTGTTCTTGTCGGTCAACATAGGCATCGTTTTCTTCTTCTGCGCCACTAAGTCAAGATAAATCTCATTAGGTACAAGAGGTGCATCGTTGCACATGTAAACAACGTGGCGAATGGCGGGATCTAGGATGGGACTATCTACCGTGACAACAACCTGAGATGCAGTCAATTCACTCTCGGGGGCATCATTCCACACTAGTGTGAATGCATTCTGTTTAGCATTATTAACAATATTCGAATAATCGGTTGTATCGGACCACATGACGCGTGAATTGGAGATGGTGCCTGTACTCATTCGAACACGTGCGTTCGCGTGCCGAATCACCGTTCCGTTTACAGGCGTAATGTGACCAACACCAAATGGATTGCGGATATTAAACATGATTGTAGAATGTGAAATCTGTGTGCAGGTAGATGCGGTACCCTCTTCGACAAAAGTCACGGCTACTCGTGGTACACTAGCATCCACATACCCATTGTGTGTCGTAAGATTTATTGTGTCCCCTTGAACTGTCAACGTTGATGGAGACAACAACGATGATGATGATGATGATGACGTTGTTGTCACGGGTTTCGGAGCAATATGAAAGATGCAGTCTACATTTGTATTCTTTTTCTGATGCAATGAATGTGCTTCATGATATGATGCTTGCGTGTTCAACGAATATTTGCATTGATGGCTTTGTAATGATCCCGAAACAATTCGAACAATACTCTGCACCACGGCTTTCGGTTCGTATGGTAATGTAATTGGTTGAAGGGGTGGTGCAATGCGATACGTTGTGTCAAAGTGAACTCGTGATACATGAAAGGTACCGCGGAACGTTGGCGCCAACGTTAGTGGCATAGTCGTATTAACATGGTAATTGCTTATATGGTTAGTGGAATCAATACTACCTGCCGCTTCTTCTTCGGAACAAATTGCTTTTGCGTAGGTTGTTTGCAAGGTCAAGTCGCATAGACCACCTACGTCACGAAACGACGATCTGGTCGTGATATGTGACATTGTAGGATCCACTGTAATTGTACCTTCAAGAATAGTAGCCGCGTCACTTGCACTGGATGTCGTAGCGGTGCCACACAGGTATATATTTGGGGCAAGCCGAATGTCACCAATTGTATGTCGCGCTGGTGCAAAATAAATAACCCATGGTGTTTCTGGAGATGGTGGTGGTGAGGATGCGAGAGAAAAGTTTTGAAGAAGATACAGTGCATGCTGGAGACTTGCGACGGGGCGTGAAGAACTTTCAATCAAGTCGTTTAGATTCTCAGCCGTCGGTGCCGAGGGTGAATAGGAAGAAGCAGCGGTACCTGATCCAACGTCTGCACTTACGGATGTGGGTGAAATGCGCGCCATTAAGTCTCGGTATTCCATCTGATTGAATGCACCGGTGGCATACTTTGGATCCACAAAAATAGTACGCGATTGAAAAAGTCCCACACCAGTGTCGCCCTTTATACCTGTAGATCCTTGTTGGCCATCACGACCTGCAGGACCCTGAATGCCCGTAGCACCATATTGACCGTCACGACCTACAGGACCCTGAATGCCCGTAGCACCATATTGACCGTCACGACCTGCAGGACCCTGAATGCCCGTAGCACCACGTTGGCCGTCACGACCTGCAGGACCCTGAATACCCGTAGCACCACGTTGGCCGTCACGACCTGCAGGACCCTGAATGCCCGTAGCACCACGTTGGCCGTCACGACCTGCAGGACCCTGAATGCCCGTAGCACCACGTTGGCCGTCACGACCTGCAGGACCCTGAATGCCTGTAGCACCATGTTTACCATCACGACCTACAGGACCCTGAATGCCTGTAGCACCATGTTTACCATCGCGACCTGCAGGGCCCTGAATGCCCGTAGCACCACATTGGCCGTCACGACCTGCAATCCCCGTATCACCCTGGCGACCATCACGACCTGCAACACCTGTAGCACCCGGTTTGCCATCACTACCTGCAGGTCCCTGCATACCTGTAGTGCCTTGTTGGCCCTCGCGGCCTACAGGCCCTTGCATCCCCGTCGCTCCTTGCATTCCATCACGACCGTCAACTCCTGTCGCTCCAACGGCTACAATTGGTATGGATATATAGATTGGTTCGGTAGAAGAAGGAATGGAAGGTTGTTGATTTCGTTGATCTTGAGCAACAGCCGAAGCAGTGGGTAATGAATCTTTGGATCGATTGGGTTTCATGTTTCGATTAGACGGTGCCTTTGGTTGTCCTGCAGATGGCGGTTTTGTTGGATTTGTTCGCACAGAGTGCGTATTAACATTATAATTGTTAGATTGGCTTCGTAATGATGGACTTGCATGAACAGCAGTCCGTTGTCGAGTGGCCGATAATGATGATGTTGCTGTCGTCGTCGTTAATGGCAGACTATTGCGATGAATGGATTGCTGTTTTTGTTGTTGTACAGACACATATTGTCGCTCTTGTTCTATTGCTCGTGTGAGAGCCTGACGTGCCAATATGTGAATCTGCAGACGTCGCGCGGCTTCATCCACATCAAAATGATTCAACGAATGATGGTTGTTCGCACCATTGTTACTGTTATGTGTTGGATCAGATATTCCCATTTACAATATGTTTATATAAACCAAATCAAAACAATATATTTTCATAAATGTAAATGTTCAAGTAGAACGATAGGTAAATAGAGGAAAGTAAATTGTTGTAATTATTACTATTCTATTATCACCACCACGATATAAATTGCAGCCTTTACTGAGTATGGAATGAGAAAACATTTATGCGACACAACGAGTTGTTGAAATTATCACACCCCCTTAAAAATATGCCAGAGAATGGTAATGACGACGACGATGATGATAAGTATTCCACAAAAGTGACATATTGAATAAATATAATAACAAATAAATAAAACCTAATACTAGTCATTCTGTAGTTGTACCAAGAAAATTCTTATTCGAGTGCACAAATCACAAAAAGAGAAATTCAAGTTTTGTTGTTGTTGCAACATAAAAGTATAAATACTTGTCATCACTATTCTCTCTCTCTCTATCAAGAATACTTCTACATATTTTCACAAACAACAAAAATGTCATCATGTTGTAATACCGATACTTCTTCTAAATGTTGTAAGAAGCAAAAGTGCAAGTCGTGTGTGACCGTATTTTGTGGTACGACGGGCGTGTCTGGCCAAGGTGCAACGGGACCAACGGGTGTAACGGGGGCCACGGGACCAACGGGTCTAACGGGCGTCACAGGACCTACAGGACCCATCGGAGCAACCGGAGCGACCGGCCCTGTAGGAACTTCGGCATTCAGTCAATTTTGGCTCAGAGCCAACGATGCGGAACGATATCCAATTGCTTCGGGAGACCCAGTAATTTTACCCGAAACGATCGATGGTCCTCCCGGTAGGGCACCTACCATTGACGCAGCACGAACAACAATTACAATCGTGGAAGAGGGAACATATCTGATATCGTGGGCGGTTGCATATGATCCATTGTCGATCCAGTTTGAACCAAACGTACTCGCTGGAAATATTGATTTTACACTAACGGTAAATGGAACTGCAATAGCACAATTGCACGTCGTCGAACGAACAATGCAATATCAAAACCAACCCAGCCAGCCTGCATCATATATTCAAGCAACCGGATTGGTACATTTATTAAAAGGTCAAACATTACAGTTAGTTAATCTCAGTCAATTAGCCATCGGACAACCAGCGTGGCAAGTGCGCACGAACCCCGATGTGGGTGCATCTGTAACCATTGTGCGCGTTGGAGAAGCCATATTTGTTGCATAGTGATGTGATGAATATATATATATATATATATATATATATATATTCTAAATAGGACTCTGTAATAAATATTATAATAATAACCATCTTAGTTCTATTCAGCAAAAGTATGAATATGATATTCAATTCTATTTTTTGCGAATTCACAATATATCTACAAATCAGGGACATTTAATATAAACACTTCTTCTGACGGCAATGATCGTGGTGTTGTTGTTGTTGGTTCCCATTGTTGTTGAGCGGCAAACATATTTGCAGGCATTCCTAACCGACCTAATGTCGAAGGTGAAAATAAATGTACAATCGTCCGCACCATATCGTCTGGCGAAGACACAAAATCAACAGAAGATGATGACAATGATGATAGACTTTCCACCGTCTCAATATACTGAATACCCCCAGTGGCCCACTCTACGACACATGGTGGTATGCACATGGGGTGATTCCTATTCTGCACGACGATGGACCACAGCAAAGACATCAAATCACGAAGATATGGCTTTAACGAGTAATGTCGTGCAGGATCACTACACGACAAGAATTGTTGTGTTTCAATATGCGTCTGTGTGCCCGTGGAAAATTCCAATTTGTGTGGACGCTTCAATACGGTGGGAGATGTGACCAGACTATAATCCATTACTTTCCACAAATATCCACACAATGGCACTCGAAAATGATTACGACCAATTACGTAACGATGCACAAGCCGACGATCGACACGGCTGCACATAATATTGCGTGTAAATAGATCATTGTGCACCATTTTATACGTAACTCCCATCCAACAAACACCCATGCAGACTTGAAACATCATACTCATAATCGACACCGTCGATTGGTGACGCCGCACGAGCCAGTCATGCAGAGATTCATCACACTTCTCCATCACAATGTGAATACTTCGTGTCTTATCATTTTCCACATCGGCACGCGCAACAACAGTAACCCCGGCAGAGTTCTTTTCATTCACAGTAGTAGTACCACATCGACGTGGGCGTAGTCGTCGATGATTCCGAGACAAGGATGTGGTGTCGGTGTTTGGTCGCGAAGATAATATAAACCGACTATTCAAAGAACCACATTCATCGTTACCAACGACGGTATTCCCATAATCGGACGCAGATACTTCATATGCGTCGCGTATAAATAGAGCAAAATGAGGGCACACATTCGACTCGACCAGTGAAGAAACTAATTTTTGCGTCTTAATCTCCAACATTGCTGCATCAAAATCAATTTCATGCATCCGCGATGCCACATCATCTGGCGCTTCTAACGGACCGCGTCCGCGACTGGCAGTAGGAGATGCGCTTGATACGCGTTTTTTGGGCATCCAAAACAGTGAAGAAGGTATCGCGTCATCTTGCATATCCATTGGAATCGTCATTGTTGGTCTATTAGGTTGACGCATATTATTATCATCATCGGTGACACGGCCACCATACCCCAACGTAGTGGTAGTGTTGGAAGAATATGGCATCACAAGATCACCAACAGGTAGTGTACTGTTTATCGACATCATCGCCTCCGTCTTGGCTTCCTCCTCCTCTTCACTCAATCTTTTCAAAGAAGTGTAAATAACTTTGATAGCCACTTCACATGGCATATTATCCGATCGTAGACGATACGAATACACATGTCCATAGGCACCACCACCAAGGTACTCTTCTGGCTGCAATATTGATGTCCAGTCGATGGTTGTTGCCGCTGTTGGAATTGAAGACAACATATTCTCCAAAACCTGGCACATTCTAACACGTTGCTGAATGGAACCCTGAATTTGTCGCATCTGTACAGCAACAGGAATAGTCTTCTCAAAAACAAGTTGCGGCAACGACGATGACAAGTGGTTCATCAAATTATTATTTGCTTGGGTATCTTGAATTACACGCCCTTGTGTTTTTGACGGCAGTCTCACCTGCGAATTCCCTGATTGACGAGGCCGCAATTGCGCCAGCGGAACAGATGTCGTTTGTTGGTCTGCGGTGGATAAATTATTATTGTCCTGGAAATGACGACTGGACATCTTTCGTCGCTTCTGATCGTGCGCGCCCATATCATCATCAGTATCAAGCAGATTGTCGACATCATTAATATTCCGATCATATTCCACAGTATCGCGCTTTCGAATTGCTCTTGTACGCCTCCATTGCCCAGACTTGTGCGTACTCTTGGAGTGTATCGTAGGTTTCGTATTTGGTTGAGAATATGGTTGCTGAGCAGAACCAGGGCTACTTGTAGCGTTGCGTATTAATAGAGACGGTTGCTGTCGCCGCCTCTGTTGCTGCATTCTTTCACGGTTTTGGGACGCCATTCTTGTACTCACAATTACACACGTGAAAAAACAGGCGACCAATCCAACATACTTATGTGTATGACGATAATAATAATCAAAGGTGGATCACACACCCCACACAAACATCAATTAAGTGCAGGTTCTGTTATGTGATAATCAATACATCTCAAGTATTTCTATTTGTTTTAGTACAAACAAATTTAATCTTCTTTTCCCCATGTATGCTAAATATTTTACGTTTTATCAACTCGAGTCTACCCTCATCATACATGCACGCATGTATAGACTGCTCTATTGTTAATTGTGAACACTCAACAAGTTTAGTGCTAAATATACCTCGAGTATATCTTATGTGGTGTAAAAGACTAATTATATGATTTATAATGACACACATTTTGAGATCTTTGTAAACTAGAGTCTATCCATTGTTGGTACTCTAATCCTAATCACAGTATATATAAAAAGATTAAAAATAATTTATCGGTACCTAAATTAATGGTATAATATACCTCGAGTTATACTACCGGAATAATAATTATAAGGTCAGTGTTTGGATTTGTTTATGAACTTCTCTGGGCACAGGTGTTGTCCCTTTATCTCTTGGATCAATAATTTGTCGTCGTGTATACCACTTCAGACATTGTCGTGCTGCATGTCGAATAAAAATCCATTCTTTACCAATATACGAATCACGAATATATTCAAGTGCATTCAACCACCGTATATCACCCGTAGCACAGAGAAGTGCTAATATGTTGCAAATATCTGCATGAAATAATCGTCTACGGCGAGTCCTTGGCCATCTAACCGTATATTTCCCTTTGCACCGTTCAACAATTGCTTCCTTTTCAATATCCGCTTTTGTCCAATACCGCATACAATATTGTTGATATCGATAATGTAGTCGAATCAATTGGCGATGGTACGATTTTGGAACAACAACACCAATATTTGTTTTACGTGAATGATTTGGTGATGGTTTAGAAGATGATAAAGGTACTGCTGGTGTTGATACTGCTGTTGTGGTTGCTAATGCACCAATTAACCATGTATGGATGTGATATACGTAGGTCGCGCGCCTCAAGATATCGTAATGGAATAGAATACTATCTATGCAAGTTTGTTGCAGCGTGGAAGACATACGAGGAAACCACCAACAAATCTCATCCATACAAATCAACAATCGTTGTTGTTCACAATTGAGTTTAACGCGTGTGTGTGATGTGGATGTAGTATGAAAAGAAGAACACATTATTCAAATTATAATATTGCTGTGATTCGGAGGGGGGGGGAGGGGGAAGGTATATTGGGAAAACAGACCTTCTTTTACGACAATGTGCGCAGGCAAATTATAAACTCGAGGTTTATTGTTTACAAATTATGTATTTATTTAACAGGTCCAACTTAAATGATATGGTTTGGAATCATAATTGTACGTATCGCTTGTAGTGTTGATTAATGTAGTAAAAGCGAGCAAAAAATTGCCATTCTACATTTATTCATTACTGCACAAGAGGTATATTTATATTGATAAGATTAAATAATTGGAGTCTTTTGTGTTTCCATGTCTTCCGTTGATTCAATGGACGTGGACACCAATAATAATGACATGATGGAAGTTGATGAGACGAGTCCGACTCCTCCTTCAATGTCGATTGGCGCTGGAGTGTATGGTGGTCCATCGCAGTTCAGTACGGAACCCATGATACAATGTTGGTGGTGTCAGAAAGCAGTTCGACATTCACAATCTTTTCACGTATATGATGCCCGTATGTGTTCTATGCCATGTGTACTTGCATGGAAACACAAATACCATCCCAAAAAATCTACCGACAACGATGGCAACCGACGTGTTCACACAATGGGAGGTGGTGCAATGGCCTTCTAAATCGTTATTATAATGTATATCTTGTTTGCATATGTATGTAGATTATATACAATGGTGAAAGATAACGACCAAACCCCGATAGAACTATTTTTGCAGGAAAATTTATTATCATATTCAAAGTATTGTGCATATGAGATGAACCCTAATATTATTTGATATGAACCAAGATGTTGTTCAATAGAAGACTGCAATTATTTAGAGAAAAAAGCGTAGATCTACAAACTACACTTTTTCTATCCATTAATATTTAGAATAGCAAATAGTAGGGGTCCAAATACAGATCATGAAGATTTTGGTTACGGGTGGTGCTGGATATATTGGGTCTGTAACGACCGAGTATTTACTTGACCAAGGGCATACAGTGGTTGTTGTTGACAATTTGTCCAATGGACACTCTGATGCCATGGATTCGCGTGTTCAAAGATTGTACAATATCGATTTATTGGATAAGGCACAACTCACCCCCATTATTCACTTTGAACGGCCTGAAGGTGTCATTCATTTTGCGGGTTCCATTGAAGTGGGTGAATCCATGAAAAACCCAGGTAAATATTTTGAAAATAATATTATGGGTGGTTTGAATTTATTGGAGGCTATTGTAACGATGCCCACCGTGGACGGGAAGCAGAAGCGACCCAAGATAATTTTTTCCAGCACTGCAGCAACATACGGACGCCCTAAACAATCAGCAGCCTTCTCATTGTCCGCGCAATTCAAAGAGAATGATGCCGCGAGTCCAGTCTCACCATATGGTGCCTCTAAATACATGTTTGAGCAGATTCTGGAGTGGTATTGGAAGGTGTATGGATTGCCATATATTGTGCTTCGATATTTTAATGCTGCGGGTGCTACGAAACATCACGGTGAAGATCATATTCCAGAGACTCACCTCATTCCACGCATACTTGACGTGGCGCTGAAACAAAGAGACATAAGAAAAACCAGTATCGATTGCAGTACCAGCGACAGCCGTCATGGCGCCTCAAATATCGTCACTGGAATAACCGTGTTTGGAGACGACTATCCAACTCCGGACGGAACCTGCGTCCGCGATTATATTCACGTGCTGGATTTGGCCGATGCTCACCTGAAGGCACTGCTTGCAGAAGCAACACAGGCATGTATCATGAATCTCGGCACCGGGCGCGGATACAGTGTGTTTGAGATTATTCAGACAGCACGTAAAATTACGGGTGTGGAAATTCCTGTGATTGTGACTGAGCGACGATCGGGCGATCCTGCTGTTCTAATTGCGGATGCATCTCTGGCAAAACAAATTTTGGGATGGTCCCCCCAACATAGCGATATCAACTCAATCATCCAGTCTGCATGGAACTGGCATCAAAAGAAGAACAAAAACATGTGAATGTTACAGGTCGTGCTACGTAACCTCAAAGTAAGAAATTAATAATAACATCGGTGTATTACGTATCGTATTAGGAACAACTAAAAATAATACAACTAATTTGTCGATCATGGTGTGTTCTGTGTATGTGTTATGAGAAAATAAAGTTTTATTATAGTGTCTGTACAAAAAAACCTGGGCACATGGTTAATGTGCACTCTGAGGTTACGGGGCGGGACCTGTAGTTGCGTACATATTAGTTGTCTATTTACAATATACCCATCAAATCATGTTAGTAGTGCTACTATTTTTGTTGGTGTGAAGATGGTAGTATGAGAGCACTGGACATGTGATCCGCCATTTGTAATGCCTGCGTCAAGATTACATCCCAGTTGTTGGCATCCATACTGTAATTTTCTTGAATTAAGTAAACCAACTCATGCGCAGTTAATTCCAAGTGCTGTTTTAACATTTTGTAATTGGCATGAACGGAACCAAATGCCGGCCCAAGAGATGATAATGCAACCGCAATTTCATGTGCGTTTCTGTCCCATTGCTGTTTCTGGGTTTGTTCGGCTACAACGTCATGTGCAAGCACGGCATCAACAATACGAGTTGCAATATGAATATGTTCTTTCAAAAGGGTTGCAACCGTTTCTTTAATGCGATTAGATTTGAGAGAAGATCCAAACAGAGCCCCAATATCTTCTTGATTTGACATAAGGCGTTGTGCAGCAACATTGCTTTGTGATGGTTGTTTGGAAACTCGCGCAATGAGATACAAGCGTGTCCAAATGACATGATCCGTCCATGCCCGTCGCATTGCATCGTGCAAGGGCTGATGATAAAGAACTTGTCGTCGACGAGTCGTTGGTGTGATGCACATAATAGAGGCAACAATCAAAATTACAGCAATACCAAGAAGAATGGCAACAAACCATTTCCATGATGGAGCATACTTGGAAATTTGAGGAGCCAGTGTGGAACTGCCGACTGAAGAAATTTGTGGTGATGGTAATGCTCTTGATGTGTTTGACAGAGACATTATTCTTTTTGTTGCTTCTTAAAAAATACAGGTGTATTTCCACAAGTGTGAAAAAATATCAAGTATTTGTTGATACTTATATCGGTTTAATTCATAATCATATAAATTATCAAAGTACATAGATCGATAAATCCTGGCAATTAAAAAAGTATGTCCAAAATATCTTTAACGATATCAGGAATATATTAGATTTGTTCTCAATTCAATGAGGTCCCGACATCATCTTTTTAAACAATAACGGAAAATGGCGATAAATCAATAAAGAGACATTACTGCATAAATGAGAATATATACGTATATATATATATATATACATTATAACCAATCGTAATACTGTACAATTATAACAAAATATATTATACAATAGGCCCGAGTCCATGTTAATACACAATAAGGATTATTGTGCTGTTTATGATGGCATGATTGTGGATGTTGCGGTTGTTGTTGTCAGCAATACAACTGAAAGAACATAAAATTCCAAATTAGCCAAATAAGAGTTCATATCCATATTGCCAAGAATGAGTTCTGCCACATAATCCATTGACACACTGTCCAATCGACAAAAGCGATCAGACAACGTCCAACAACATAGGGGCACATAAAAGGTGTTAAACTGAGACATATAGTGTTGCTTCAATGCAACCGTAGACGATTCATAGCAGAGCAATAGTCGCATCGCCAAGCGATCAATTTGACGTTGCATGACGCGATCCACACTGCGGTGACTGTACATGGTTGCAGCGTACTGATGTAAACGATATTGCGCATCCATGCAATACAGTGGGTTTTGTATGAAAGACAAATTCAAAGTATTAGTGTTGACTTGTTCATTCGGATCTGCATCCATCAGCCACAACTGGGCTGTCGTATTCCAATTGGGAGGAATCCGCGCAACAGTGCCTGTCTGATACCAATGAGTCCATTGTGGTCCCGAGTGCAATGGCGTAACAGAATCGCAACGTCGAGTGGTAAAAAAATCATGTTGTAAACATTGCATCGCAGTTGGTCTTTGAGTCGGCGACCAATTCAAAATTTTTTCCATCAGATCAATTCCACGTCGTAATAACTGCAACTCATCATGTGACGAATATTGTTCTTCACCGTGGTTAGGTGTGTTAATGGCACCACCCAACTTGGACAGGCTTTCCACAGAAAAATATGATGCGTAATGTGTCATAATCCTCTGTCGTAGAGGAGTGGGAGCAGATTGTGAAGAACAACCTGTAGTGTCAATTCTGCGCGCCAGTACTTGCTCAACAAATGACGCATATTCGGGCGGTGCAGGTACTAAATGATGAATGGATACTAAACTTGATTTGCGATCTGCGTAGGATATCGGTAAAGATCGCGAAGTCATCAACGCTAACATGACAATACCGACACTCCAAATATCTAACGCTTGCGGAATATAATCGCGCTTATCCTTGTTCATCAGCAACTCGGGTGCACGAAATCCAAGCGTTACCATTCCACTGGTGTGACACTTGCTATCATTATAATCATTCTGCAACACAGGGCAATTTGTGCGGAGACCAGAATCTTGCTGTTTATAACGATGTTGTTGGTGTTGCATGCTATTGTTTTTGTTCGTATCGCCACTCCATGTCCACGTCGCTGTGGATGACTGTGTGGTAGCACATGCAATTCCAAAATCAATCAATCGCACATGCAGACAAGGAGCAGAAGAAGAATCTCCCAATGATCGTGGTTCTGTTGCCAGCGAAGAAGAAGCGGGTGTACCTGCAGATGGACCCTGCATAGATTCCACGGACGCCGGCATTTCACATTGAATCATAATATTACTCGGTTTGATGTCTCGATGAACAACGTTATGTGTGTGACAATATGCAACAGCCTCTAATAACTGTCGCATGATTGTACGAACAATATGCATCGCAATGGGCTGTCGACGTCCATTACTATTATTAGCAACGGTAGTATGTTGCGTCGCACTTGCAGAAATATTTTGATTATTGCTCTGCAATACTGGAGTACTCGCAGCGTCGTCGTTATTATTGTTTATGCATGTCGTTGTAGAAGATGCACGATTCGTCAGAGTCATTTGATCGATAAATTTGGCCAGCGACATCCCGGCATGATCCATCACAATACACGGACGCTGTGTGTCTAGCGCCACGGATCGCACGTTGACAATATGTGGGTGTGACAAACTAGAAGAAAACACAATTTCGCGTAGTGTAGATGATATGATCTCAGGATCAAATGTTTCCGGGTCTTTGTAATTGAGTAATTTCACGACGCAGGTATTGTTCTCCTTCAGAGGATGCACAACGCCATATGAGCCTTCGCCAATAGTCTTTGTATATTGTATATGACGATACAAATTCATCGCCGCTGAAATCCGAACACCAGACACTACATTGTCGGTCGTAGTAGAGTTCACATTGTTCGGTGAAGATGGTGCTGGTACCGCTTGTTCCGATATACCAATAGCACCGCTCATTGTAGATTCCTATACAACAACAATCTGGCAACGATATCAAATTGCCCTAGGCAGTTGGCATCATACACGCCGTCAAACGATCACACATTCCCCTCTCGGTTATTCACGTGATATATGAATAATATCTCGAGATATTAAAACCCAATATATTCTCGAGAATATGCGGAACATAAAATGCACGTCGCTCCTATCCTTTTCAGTCTCATTATAAGCGTGTATATTATTACACACAAACAGACAATATCAACATTCTCTTCAGTAGAAACCTCAACACCAGTGTGGGGCTTTAGCGTTGTCTCACTACTCAACAACAGATATTTTGTCAACATCTGCTTCTTTGTATTACATCAATACTATGTCAACTTCTTCTTCAGCATTCAATTTGTATTCGGCACGTCATGTCGACACACACAAGAAGTGGATCTCGTATGTTTTGGTTGGCGCCGTTCCCAAAAAGAAGGAGTCGGAGGCGCTGCATTATGAAGTCATGTCTATTCAGGTGCCCGGTAACTCGTTGCGCAGTTTCAACGTTTACCGTGTCGCCACTGCCTACGCATATCCCGTTGCACGCGACGAGCACGAGAAGCAATTGTGGGCGCGCATCGCACCACCTCATCCATTGACCAAGTCTTTGCAACAAAATATTGTTAGTGGGCCCAATGGTGACGATGACATGCCCATCAGCGAGTATACTCGATTGTGGGATTTGGATTGTAAATTACCAAAACCTCAGGCAGAAAGCAAGCCGTCTAGATTGCAGACTTTGCAAGAGTCAACCCGCCGCAAGTTTTGATTGCATTGTCGTGATTGGAATGATCACGGTAAATCAAACAACTATGGACCATTGTCAAAAGATATGCAATAAATCAGGCTTGTCATTGTAATAAAAACCAATAACTCTCAGCATACAGCGATGACTTTACGTGGTGGTTGGTTTGAAAATTGTCGTAACAGGCCTTATCTTCTTTTCCACCACGTGTCTCTTTATAACAGAGACATCATACCAACACCTGAAGACATGCACACATAATGATATTAACAGATAATTCTATTCCGCACTAAAAAACCCACCAACACTTTGTTAAAATTACTGAAGAAAATGACATACATATTTTGGAGATAGTTGAAGAAGACCAACAACATTTATGCACGGAAACTTCTCCACGGTGGTTGATGGGTTTTTACATGTTGAATTTATTTATACTGGGTTTGGTTCAAACAAGTAGAGAGTCCAACGAATATACTGGTATTTTTTACAGCAGGCAACAAATAGATACCAGCGGAACATACGACACATTGCGGAGATGCCATTGACATATGACGCTGATAACACAACCGGCACAAATATGATTTGGGCTTTTGTGACGACTCTTCTTCTACTTTGTTCGTATCCGTAGAACCACCACTAATGATCGGAGTCGCTAAACAGTCACATTCAAACATTTGAAGTTGCTCCTCAGTAATCCAGCAGTCTGCGTTCGATTTGGGGTAACATTGATGACATTGATGACATTGAGATACCTCATCTTTGGGAAACCATTTCTTGGTCATCTGTGCAAGCAAGTACAAAAATACACAGGAGAATAAGACTCACCAACCATACGACTTTGACATACAAAAGATAAATCATGAAAGTAAAATACACATCCCACTTCAACTATAAGAAGTATAATTCACAACCACATACCTCAGCATATTGTAATTTGGTTTGATGTGCTGCTGCGCATTCGCGCTGGATGCGGTTCCGCACGACTGCGTTAATTCGCAACAACTCACATTCCAGTTTCTGCTGCCATCGCATCAATGTCGACCAGGATGCGTTGTGCAAATGATGATCCGAAGTGAATGAAATGTCAAATTGCGAACATCGGTCGTTCAAAAACATGTCTGCCGAGACAACATCAATGTGTTTGTCAGTCTTATCACCCATAATAACACTCGGACACGGATCTGAACTCAGCGACGGTGTTGATGCACCGGTCGCGTGGTGGGACGAATTCCGAAGCGTCGCCGACGCGACCAGTGTGCCGTGCGTCAAATTATTATTATTAGGGAAATCATCACACGTCCGATCACCTGCATCACAATGTGGTGATTTATTGTTATCTTCCTTATCGATGAGTTTTCGACGCTTTGGCGACGGCAACAAAGGAGTCGACATATTGGTATGAATACTGTTCGTTGTACCACACTTGATCACCTTGTGAACGAATCCGTATTGTATGTTTGCGTGTGTCACAAAATATAATTCTAATATTGTTGAGAAACACCTACCAAAAAAGAAAAATCACAAAATGTTGAAAATAACCATTTGACGATACCACACTCGCATCCGTACAAATAAAATCTATCCCTCCCCCATATTAATACACGACTAAACAAATATAACCTCGAGTCGGATTTCATGATCATTCTTGCAGTTAGTTAGACATGTGGCGTACCGTGGCAATATATAAACCTCGAGTTATATTAATGCACAAATTATTTATTCTTTATATCAGATATAGAGTGTACCTATGGGTTGTAAGTAGGTACGAAGATGTAATAAGTGTACACTGTAGTTGAGTTAAGTGATCAAAACAATTCACACCTAACCTATAGGGCTGGTGTTATACTCGTATATACTACTCGAGTATATTTATCAGTCTAAGGGGCAAATAACAAAATACGATCTACTGGGATAATGCACTACATTTTGGGAATGGTTTTTTCTTCTGTAACGGTTGATAAGTTTATACATGTACATGGTTCGGACTACAAAATTAATAAGTTGTGCTTGAAAGAAATATAACTATGAGTGCCATACTTCTTCTTATCAAAAACAATTATTGTGGTACACTAATGTTCGGCATGGATGTGCGTTTTACACGTTCCGCCTCCACCATGCGAAGACACATGTTGTGCTTGTGAAGGCAATAATATTCTTGTTTCCTCTGCACCACCTTTTGAGGGAACGCAGTAGAAAAGTCTAAATTTACCTCAGGGTCTGTAAGCAACTGTTTCACAATTAAGATATGCCCGCATATAACAGCAACTTGTAAAGGTGAGAATCCAGTCGTTTCTTGTCGGAGATTTGGGCTTGCACCGTGTCGTAGCAGCAAGGAAACAATTTCGCCATGGCCCTTTTGACACGCCAGAAACAGAGCCGTCTCACCTTGAAGGGTGACTGCATTTATCAATGTTGTTGGTGATTCCATCAATGTAGAATTAGTCATGGCATTTTGCGGGACAAGTGCTGTGGTTGTCGGTTCGGGTTTAGTTGCTGTCGATAGCCGTAGTGATGATTGTTTTTGTCTGTCCACGTCAGTGGTCATTAATTGTTGACAAACAATAAAATGACCCCGTTTGGCAGCGTAGTGGAGCGCAGTCCAGCCGCGATCGTCACGCGCAAGAATGTCCGTCTGCGGATGATTTAAAAGGGCCTGTGCCGAATAGGCGATACCGTACTTCGCCGCCATATGGATTGGCGCAGTATGTCTATCCAATGCATACGATGTGTGATGATTTGGGTTTGCACCATACTGCAATAGCAGGGTAACCAAATTTGATTGGACATTACGGCGAATGTCATTGTTGGTATGAATGGGTATTGCCTTTGCAACCATTTTGTACAATCGACCATAAGTACGAATTGCAACGAAGAGTGGTGATGCATTGTTGGCGTGCATGTGGCGTGGGTCATTGGGAGACCACTTTAGGATAGAGAGCATAAAGTTGACCACGTCATAATATCCGCCTGAAGTGGCTCTCATTAACAGACTTTCGCCAGTGCATGATGAGATTTCAACTCCCATGCGATGATAGAATTCAAGGTGTCGAACGTCATCTATTAAAATGGCAGACTCTGTCAATGATACTTCCTGACGATTGTTTAGCATTTCCAGACATTTTTTGATACCAACTTGGCGAACCAAGGCATCCATCAGTTGTTTAGTCATAATCAGTGATCGACGCCACATTGCTATGCGAAGTAAATCAAGCACACCGATATTATTTTCTCGGCTGCCAGATTCTTCTTCAGTGGGGGTATCAATGCTTGTTGTTGGCGCATTGATGGGTACACTGGCACCAAAGTAAAGTAATGCCATGACGGAACGAGTAGAGTTCGAATTGCAAGCATGCATTAAACTACTGCCTGAACAGTCACCACGCTCAGAAAACATTAATTGCTTTTCCGTAGCACTAAGACCGCTCAGTAAGTAGCGAATGGCGTGCGCTCGGTTATGACGCACTGCGCGTGTGAAACACGACTGTGCCAAATTATCTGTAGTAGAAGAAGCACCGAATATGTCGCAATGAATCGGCTCGGATCGTATTTCATAATTTATCGATCGAGCCCTCGCCATACGTGTATCATAGACATTGGGTAAAATGACTTGGGCCAATTTGATTATCATGTTTTGATCAATCCATCGCAAGACATTGACAAGTCCTTGCTGACAAGCCCAATGATATAGGAGTGTAATCTCCTTATGTATCACCAATGCCGAGGCATGAAACGCTATTGTGTTAACAGACTGATTCAACCAGTCTAAACAAAACACAACAATATGATCGTTGAATTGTTGCATATTGAATTTGATAAAATTGATCAGTTCGACAGGATCGTAGATGTGCCGATCACGGGGTGCTGACCATACAAGTGCATGTATGGTTTTAAAACCAAACACCTGGGTTGCAATTCCTTTCACGGCATCTTGGAATCGTTGGCATGCGTTGCGATCTAAATGTTCACTGCAACGGGTGTAGATGGTCGATGTAGCAGAAACCGTTCCATCGGGTGCAACATTGGATGGTACCACCGATTGCGGTGTAATTTCTGCTCGGTCCCAGTCAGGAGCGATAGATTCAAATTCGGCCTCGGCCGATCGAACATGGGTTCGAATCAAAGAATTTGAAGGAGATATGCTGAGTAGACTCAGAATAGCATCACGCCAGTCGTGACACACATGCAACAAGGTTGGAAGAGAGATAATATCCAAATGATGACATACGATAAGAAACAACTCGGGAGGTACTGCAGATATTGTAATAGGGATTCCTTCGTCTAATGGATCCATCCGAGAACGTTATTAATCCGACACGCCGCTATACACAACGATTGAATATGTCTAACGAAGAAATAACAAAGAAAACAAAAATTATGTGTGGCTTTGTTGAGTTACAATATATTATATACACATAATTATCTCGAGTTTGATTCACCAATATATATGGCACAACACCAGGTTCCTGATAATTTGGGTGAATGTGTTTTTGAAATGTTTTATTTGAACCCGACCAGTGATGTGATGTTTTATATTTTATTTTTGATTACGATCGTCAATGTGTCTGTCTTTGGCGTCGTAAAGAGACAATAATAAGCGCAATCATAGCAAGACCAATGAGTAGTGATAGTAGGCGAATAATGTCCGCCCACGCGCGTCGCTTCGCACCCCATGACGAATGAAATTGATGGTCTGCAAATGGTTGCTCTCCGCGATCTTTCAACATGGCAATACATTGATCACGACCTGCCCCAAAATAGCAATGATGTAAGATGTGTATCTCCTTATCTGGTTCTTCGTCGTCGTTGACATTGCTACTGGTGCTCTTTTGATTCGTTTTGATATGATGATGATGATGTGATTTTGACATTGTCGTCTTTATTACGTTAGTGTTGGATGATATCATATTGCTGGAAGTGATTGTGTAATCACCACTACCGGGTTCGGACGAATACATATGGTTACTGTTTTTACTAAACCGAAGATAACACCAACTGAGATACGCGGGACCAGCCATTGTCATGGTACTAACGAATGAGTTAGCCCAATGGATGCCGCTCTCGGCCGTGTCAGTCAGATGATCGATGCAGTATTGGAAAAATGAATGTCGTCGATGCGCCATCATGAAATAATTACTGAGCCATACTTTCGAGTTGGGGGTCCCAATTAAAACTACAGGGTGTGAACAGAGTTCATCCAATGCACGATGGCATTCTGCGTCAATATCAATGTAGGCACCACCAAACCAGTACAATATAAAATAACGAAGCGCATCAACGCGATAAATATCGGATTTGTAAGATTGCCATGTCGGTAGGAACCATGCAAAGTGTCGAGCGAGAAATTCATCCGCCTTATTGCGCGACCATAGAACGTATTTCCATGTGGGGTGATGATCAACCCACGATTGTTGCATTGGTCTTAATTTGGGAGGAACATTAGCCCCGTCGTTATTACTGTTTTGAGTAAAGTCAAACCATATCTGGTGCAATATTTTTGGTGTGCCTGGCATGATGATTGAAATTCTTCCTTCCTAATTGTGTGCTAAAATAAACAAGATATATAATTATATGGCCTATGTTTCCAGTTGTATATGTGTGTGTGAAAGAGTAGTTGTTATTATATACACAAAAGGATAATAAATGAATCATAATAATTTATATATGCATACAAATGAACACGTAGAAACAGTTCAATTCATACGGGTCATAACGATTAATTATAAAAATTATTGGTCGTCATATTATTTGTGCTAATTTTTGAAGTATAAGATGATAATAACTGTTATTTCATTAGTTGCTAATACTTTTGTACAACAAGACATTATCATTAACAAGAGCCGTCATTGGTTTATTATTTGCAAAAGAAACAGGTATTAATAATTCTGTCTTGCATATGAGAGGAAAGGGCATAATTTTATTTTATCAATCATATAATGGCTAAAATACTTCCACCTTCGAGTCCATACGACTCTATTTGGACCGGGAGCGAAAAGACTCCTGCAGTACAAACAACAACAACCACTACCGCAACATCAACATCATCACCACGGCAGTCGAAACCAGCATTGCTATTCCCACAAGATGACCAACCGACTACGAAAAGTGCACAAAACAAATTCAAAAAGCAACAACGATCAAGCGAACCAAATGTCTCACAAATACACCAACAACAGCGTCGTAGTAGAGATCGAGTTGATATAGACACAGTTGCACCAGACTGTGATATCAACAATGTTAATACTGCACGGAGGATACAACGACACCAACAACAACAACAAGATACTGAATCTGCGACGGTACCCAAATCAGCGGCGTCCGCGTGTGGTGAAACGGCAAACAGCAATGTGTCTGGGCCAACAGTATCATCCTTGGCACCACTAACCTCATTTATTAAATCTGCAGCCGCCAAAGCAGTTAAAAATCCAGACTCAGAAATTGAAAATGTATCATCCCCAGTGGCTGCATCTCTGATCGTAGTTATGGCTATTGTCTTTTTGATCATGTCATTATTAATTCCATTTCTGCGTGGGCAATCAAATATCAACCTACTGCAGCAATTTTGGAACCCGGATGGTGCATCTATGGTGCAATTGATGGCAGCCCCATGCCCGAACTCATGGATGGACGAAAGTGCCCCCAGTCTGCAATGTTATTGGTTAACAAACGGTAATACGCCAAACCCTCACGTAAATTCCAAAGGCGGTAATAGTAATCATATGGACTTGAGTGGTAACAACGTAGGTATTTTCACAACAACAAAAGCAAATACTGGTACTTCATCACTATACGTATACCACAATGCGAGTCGCACCATGTTACCGGTTTGGACTATTGTGGGAGTCAGATCCGCCGTCTTGGACGCCGCATATCAGCAAAGAAAAATCAAGTACTTTGAACGTATTCCAGCACCAATCGATCCATGTCCAGAGGATCCACAATGCGCACAAGGAATACAGGAATCATGTTGCCGCTCCAACATTGGCCTCGCACCACTGACCGCAGCACACCGTCGTGCCGGAATCGATGTGCAAACCATGTGTTTAGATCCACGCACATCGTGCTATCCCTGCGAAAAGGATCACTTCCCTGTTATATCGGGGTACATTATGGTTGGGACACAAAACATGACTGTATTCATTTGTGCTTCACCCAAAAGTAGCGCATCATCGACACCCATAGTCCCGCAAATGGCAAGTAAAGGTGTTAATAATGATGCACCTGTAACTACACAACTACCAGGCGGCGGAGACTTTAATGATAAAAATACACCCGACACAACGGCACCATCAAGGCCAGCAGTGGCACCATCTTATTGTGAATTTCATTTGAGTGGACCCAACTGTCAATATAAAGTGGGCACATGCCTTAGTGCAAAATCTATGGTCCCATGTCAGTGCGACGGATATAATACCACGTGTCCTATTTGCAGTAATGCTGTGGGACCTGCATGTGGTGATGTACGTATGAGTCGAAACGTCCGCCGTATGTCCTTGTGCGGTGCCGATGCTACGCATAGTATGGTGACATACGATAAAAATACGTGCGAGTGCAAATGCTGTGTAAAAATTGAAAACGAAGGTATTTACTGTGGAGGTAGTGTAGTTGCTGCAATGTGAACACTGTGTGTCAACCGCGTCCGTTATTTTCGTCGTGATTCACAATGTTTCTCTCTAAGTCACTTCATCCTGGTAAAATAAATAAATAAAATTGATAGATAATAATGTAACAGAAGTATTATACCCGCAACATTGGGTCAAGAAATAATAATCATTCACTTATTGAGCGCCTAATATAACTCGAGATATATATATTAACTATCATTTTCCCAGCGGTTAGTACTTTATCCAACATACATAGGTATACAGGTCATACAAAATATTTGATCGTGCGAGAAAAATTAGACATTATATGTGATTGTACTTGATAATGATTATGATGACCGAAACAAATAATTATGGCTGTACTGCAAAATATAACTCGAGTTATTTTGATGTATATATATATATTGGTCTAATCGGGGCGTAAATTACAGTTAAAATATCTCGAGATATTGCATACGTATATTTTTGAATGAATTGATCGGGTGTAAAGTACAACCTGCTATCATTGGCTTGTGCTTGATCTACAGTAATTTCGTAGGTTTATTATTTCACTTGTTTGTTGGTTTTTCATCATCTGCACCATGAGTAACAACACCACCACCGCTACCACTATTACTATCAAGGATCAAGGTGCTACCGTAAAAGACAGCGATGCCGGTACAACTGAACCGCTGTCAGACGACAAGATGACATCTGACCACATTCAGAGCGAAGGAGAACAACAACAACAACAAGAAGAAGAAGAGAAGAAGAAAAAGGAATATGTTGGCGAACGGTTTACATGCCACTCTTCCGTTCAGATCAGCAAGCCGTTTTGTGCCCGTTTTGGCATCTTTTGTATCCCATCGGCCGAAACCGGTTCGGAATGGGCGTCAAATCATGGGCGCTCATGGACCTTTTTGGGTACAGTAGATCCAGATGATTCAGAAAAACAAGCCATCTTTTTTGTTGGAGAGCCCAACCGTCGTGGACGCATCTATGCTGTCCAGCGCGGAGAAATGGAAGAAGCAATTCCTGCGGATCAGGTTAATCAGTTTACTACGACGCAACCCGCCACCATGGCGTCCTTCTGGTGTCCGCAAGTCGATTTGGGCGAACATCGTTGGCGTAAATTCATGACGCAGGATGATAGCATCAAGGATGACTTGACCAAGTTATTGCACCTGTTGCGTCGACACGTCGATGGATATGATGGTGATTGTCATGTGTATGTTGCAGATGAGTTGTTGAGTGAGTACGATGAACTTGTCAAAGCACCGGTGATCATGTAGTTTTGTAATTTGATTCTTGCTGATGGACTGCTGTAATTAAATACAATCACCTACTCATATTAGGTGAATTTTTACTAATTTATGGATAACGTCATTGTTAAAATGTGTCTGTTTAAATATTTATTGTGATGTTAATTCATGAATGAATAAAGTTGTTCTCAGATAAACCACTACTTGTTTTGCAAAGGAAACACAACGGCGCTATTACATGAATTATCTAAAGTGATAGAATAGATATAGCGTTGGGCAGATCGATCACGGAGAACATACATGCCACTACAATTCCATTTATTGCTATAGCAAATTACAGTCTTCATTGTGCTTGTCGAATTGTTTGCTATTACAAATAGTTAAAGGGAGATATATTTGTAATACATATATACTACCATCATATCAAAGAAATTTGAATTGTAAAGAATTCATTTTTTACAACATTGATTAATTTGTTGCAGTGAAATTTCTACAACTGTGTGTGAGGAAAGAATGGGAAACAAAAACACTTCATGTATGAACTTTTGGACACTGTTTATACTTATCTTCTTCATTTTGCTCCTGATTTATTTTTATAACACTCCAAGCGTCATTGCATCACCTAATGTTGTGGGAACAACGACAGCAGCAGGAAGACCACCATGTCGTTTATGTGATGTTAGTCTAAACGAACAACTTGTCTACGGAAGTCTTTGTTGTCCCGTCGTTCAAATGACACCGGCGCCTGCAAACATCGCGCTGGCAACAAATGGTGTTCGCCCTGTTACTAATGGTATGTCGGCCGCATATATCCCACCACCAACAAATACACCACCTGTTGTAGCAACGGACATACCACATCCAAAACTGCCAGTATCTGTGTCTGCAAGTAGAACGACTACTACCACCACAACAACAAACGGTATCGGTCGCGGTGGTGGAGGAACAACGACGGTTATTGACGCTGCGATTAACACACCTCCTGAGATTCTATCTGCAGCAGCCGCCGCGGCACAACCTATTGAGGAACACACTGTTGATGAAAATAATAATGTTGTTCATGTTGTACACCATCGCGCAGAGGACATCAATGCAGCAGGAGGCGCCATTCCAGTCATTGTTCGTAAGACATCAACAGGCGAATCATCCACTGTGAAAGTTGTTCGAGTCAGCAGCAACAATAATAATTATCATCAGAGGAATATTGTAGACTCTACGCCCTGTGATCCAGATATGCCATGCAGTAAAGTAGAAACGGTGGAAATTGCGCCGTCATCCCCAACCGCACGCACACGCATTCCCGCCGATTTTTATCGTCACAAATATGCACCGGACCAGGTTCGGTGCAATGATATACAATTTGCAAATCATTGCCAATATCCTGGTAAATTTGCATTCTTGAGATCACCCGCACAGCGATATGAGGATTTTTCGTTGGATGGTGTTTATGGTGGCAAATATTGTCAGGCACAGTGCGAACCTCGATATGAGGTTGACGGTGACAAGCACTGTGTTTGCGTGTGTACTGTTGCACCGAACCCAATATTGATAACGTCGGCAATGTGAACAATCCGATCAGTAGATATATATATAGTTCAAACAAATAAACACCAATCTTGACAATAAAATTTGCACAATTATAAGTACATTTATACAGATTACCATATTATTATGAATAGTTTATTGGTGTTGCTGTTCATTATTATTTTATTAACATTAATATCATTGGTCCATTACTCCATGCATAGCATGCATAAGACACCATTGTGGCGAGAGATAATAATTAGATTTCCGCTTTGGATGATATTGGTGGTCGTCGTCTGATGATATTGATGGGAGAGATTGATGTACAGCAAGAAATAATACTATACATAATAATCCCAGTATTATACATGTGTGGGTTAAAATTGTTATTATAGTTATCGGTGATAAATCTTTGTCGCCAATGCATGGTTGCATTGTCACGTTGGAAAAATGCGTCGCCCAAAAACACACAATCAGCAGACAACCCATGATGATTTTGAAAAGTTTACTCAACCGGTTATAGAGACACATCCAGAATAGTGACATGCATATTCGTGAAGTGTTGCCTGTCGCTGATTCGATATAATCGTTTTCCGTCAACTCTTGTTGATAAGTATCGCTCGTCATTAAATACAAACCCAGAATTGCAGAATCACAAAAGTTTGTATATTGTATCATAACAACGTGCACATACGAAGAAATATATATATATATAGAGATATATTATTATTAATGTTACGCCTAATATTTTCAAATTGAGAGACATTTTATTGTTTGATATTGTCGTGCTTATAAATGTCGGTTTCAAACACACCATATGACACGTCATGTAAACACACGTACCCGCAGAATGGGATTCGACGAGGAACCGGAATATTATAAAGTTTAGCGGCCGATGTCAACACAATACCGTGTGTTATACACCAAATAACTTGTGGTGGTACCGTAGTGTTTATATTGTCGGCATTGTGAATTGTATTCTGGTATAGAGGGACAGTAGACAATCTCCAATCTATTTCATTCAAAAGATGTATGTGTCGTCGAACGCGATTGTACACTTGCCATCTCACTTCGGACAGTGGTGGATTGTATTTTCGCGTATCTGGACGAATATCCGCCAATGATTCATGTGGTACTTTCATATACTTGGATAATAAAGATTCTACATATACGGGTGCAATCTTTTGATCAGATTCCAAAGCAGGTAATTCGTGATTATTACTATCAATACTGAAACGTGACGATGATGTCAACGATTGCACGTCATCCAGCACTTGTTGTTTCATGAAGTGAGCGGTCTGACGTGTTCTTAAATATGGAGAACAGAGTATAATGTCAGGGACTCCGTATTTCAACATGAGATATCGCGCAGTCTGCTGTGCCCTCAACGCACCGCCATACGTTATAGGTGTATCGTGGCGTGCCCATGGAACTGATAATTTTTCGCTGTGTGCATTAGAATGGCCAATATTTTTCTTATCATTATTGTTTGTTGATTTATCAGAACCACCTGAATCATTATTTTCTGCCAGTGAAACATCATCGCCATGCCGAATATAAATAATACAGGGATGCCCAGCATCACCGCCACCAAATTCACACGCCTTCTCCATCATTTCAATAATAACAACTCTGTTTTAGATTATTTGTTCTGCTTATGTAACAACATAACTAATACATGAATACTTGTATGAATGTATTTATATTATTACATTAACTGAATACAATGGAATCATCTAATGATATATATATGTATGTATGTATGTGCAACTGTATTTATTGCACTTGTATCAAATACAGTGTGCGATAATGACCTGGTGTTGATGCCGCACTATTGAATGTTGTTGTTGTTGATGAAACCCAACTGACTTTGATTGTAGTTGGAACACCGATCGTAAGACCGGTGATGTAAGCCGTGATCGTGGTTTGCCATGCAATATATGGAATAAACTGACCTACCGACTGTGTTTGTGTTGGTAGATATTGATGTGCGGCCTGAGTAATCCCATCGCGACGCAAATAAAAATTTACATTATTGTTGATATCTGGAGACGCACCCCCAGCAGCAGAAAAGGTTGCAATAACCGAAGTAGTGGCGGGTACATATGCAATACTCATTTCGGGCATGTCCTGCTCCGTTGTCACAACGGATGCGTCGGTCGTTCCGCGAACTGCAAGAATTGGGTATGAACCGATCCCTGTCGCCCCAACCGGTCCCGTGGCACCTGTGCTGCCTGCAATTCCTGTATTTCCCGCCACACCGGTGGATCCCGTCGCCCCAATAGAGCCAGCAATGCCTGTACTGCCCGTGGAACCAGACGCTCCAGTTTCGCCCATGGACCCCGTAGCACCGGTTATCCCTGGTTCGCCCATGGAACCAGTGACGCCAGTATTACCGGTGGGTCCCATGATACCGGTGGCGCCCGTCATTCCTGTTGAACCCATGCCACCAGTGGCACCCGTAGACCCTGGAGGTCCTGTCGTTCCGCTGGAACCCATCGGCCCAGGAAACCCGGACACACCAGTATTACCTATGACACCTGTCGCTCCGCTGGAACCCATCGGCCCAGGCAACCCGGACACACCAGTATTACCCGTGGCACCTGTTGCACCTGCGGTACCAGGTGGTCCAGTGGCCCCAATAGGTCCCGTGGCCCCTACAAATGCGACACCCGACGGCCCAAAAATATCTCCATTGACAAATAAACAACAATCAATCACCGCCAAACTAGTGCATCCTGTCGGCAGCATAATGGAAAGTTTATCCAATACACTCGGCCACGACTCATTGGTTCTATCTGGAAGAAATGCAATCGCGTTTGAATCAAATGTACCCGCACCCATTAAGGTGGATTCTGTTGCAAACGTAGACACAAGAACAGGCTCCGTTGGGGCATCATCCAAAATGGCGACTGCCGAAATGATACCATCCTGACTGTTCACATACAAGGCATTTGGGTTTACAAAGACTAATTGTGCAATGTTAGTTGGCAGCGCGGTCCCACCCAAATAGACTGCATTTTCTTCAACAAGTCGCGGGTTTCTTGGATCCGTAACTTGAATCGGATAAAGTCGGGGCGCACCGGAATACGCAGTCGCGAATGCAATATCAAAAATTGGATGCAGTACAAGATATGCAAACATTTCAGGCAGAGGTGTCGAGCCGACCAGTTCATAGATGCCATTCGTTACCGTACCTAACATTTGTACAGACAATGGTAATTCCGTCCCTGTGGTGGCATGATATATTGCAAATCGATACTGCGTCATGTCGGCACTGTTTTCGGTAACGTATAGAAACTCATCTTTTGAAACAACGACGGATGATGCACCACCCAATCCTGGAATGGATGTATATAGTGTCATGTGGAATAGATCACGTATGTCAATCACAACGGTACCGCGTTCCGTGTTAGCAACATAAGCACGCGTGCATGACTCGTTGACGGTAAGACCTATACTGATACCCGTACCAAGAAATGAGATGGATGATGAATATCCGAACGCCGCGGTATTCATTATTGAATATGTGCTCAAAAGTTGCATCTGCGTCGGATGTGTTATATCAATCGCATATAATACCCCATCGCTACTCAATGCCAATGCGATTTTGTGCATGTTTCCCGAAATGTTACGATCAAAGGTACATATTCGATTGATAGGCGAATCCACAACAATCCGATTCGTGTCTGGATGTACAAGTGTTGGATTTGAGATATCCGTCGCGTCAAACACGAAAATGCTCGGTGGGTCCATTGTGTAGGGTACAAATGCGTATTGGCGTTGTTGCGCGGGATATAAAACTAAATATACACTGCGCATCCATTGAGCCATTGTCAGTGGATCCGTTATTTGATGAGGACCTGGCCCATTAACAGAAGAGAGTTGCTCCCATTGTCGACGAATGCTAAGACACACGACCCCCGTGGGGCCCGTCGCACCCGTCGGACCTGTTGAACCAACACATTCAGAAGGACAACATGGATGGTGATGTGGTCGTTGTCTTCGATAGCACTCCATTGTGGGTTTTATTCGGCGTGATTTGTCCCGACACTGATACCCAGCGTATTTAATTCGACCCACATGGAAAACCGAACCATTTTGATCATCATTCATGTTGTTATATATCTTTGTCTTGTTACAATGTTGTTGTTGATGATGATAATTGCTGTACATCCTCACTTGCTCAGCAGTTTGCGCACGTTTGTATGTATATATATAAATCAATTTCAAAACAAGGAATGATACAATAATAATTCAACCCCTTCCCACCTCTTATTATTAGTAAGAGTAATAATACTTTTATGTAATACACATCATTATTATCATGGGTCCGATGTTTATTTATTATTGGTTTGCAATATATCTTAGGGAACCTGAACCAAGTAAACACCAGCCGAAACAACACTTCCCGGTTTTGCAATGGGTCGGTTGGGATCCCAAACAACTACAGCAGCATTGGGATTTCCCGATACTATGGATGATGTTGACTGTGATATCATGTTTGGTGTTGTTGATGTTATCATTGGCGACACGGAAAACGATGAACCATACGGCGACGGTGATGGTCCATCCACCGATACTGCGGATGACATTGCGTTAACAACTCCGCCGCCACCACCGCTAGTGCTTACCGTGGTATATGTAATGTCGGATGATAACGATGTTGGGGATGCCTGCACAAGTATTGGGGAAATCACAGTAATGGTTGTTGCAGGTGAGCACCACCAAGACCACCCGACCCAACAAAAGGCGGTATCTATTGGCATCAAGACCCAACTCAAAACACATATAACCAAGAGAAAACCTAAAAATCCGATAACAATCATGAAAGGGGGACTTGGTTGGTTTGGTTGTGGTGGATGTAGTCCTGACAAGAACCCATTATACAAAAATGATGGTGGTGAAGGTTTTTTTGTTGGAGAATGACACTTGTCACTCTTTTGGGAAGAGGGCGATTTATGCTGATCATGATGTTTTCCGTGGTTGTGTTTTGATGTGTGATTCTTAGTCTTTTTGTTAGATTTTCTTCTATCTGTTTGCGACTGTTCAGGAAAAGGAGAAAACAAAGATGGATTTGTTGGTGTTGAAATAAAGGTTGACGACATGATCTATTTGTACAAATCCACAACAATGTCTATCTGGCTGTTTTGTTTCTTTGGTTGGTTAGTGCAAACAAAATCACCACATCTGTTTTCGCCAGATATGACAAAAAAATGTTGTTTATCCATACACTGTGGTAATATTATTTACGTATGTGTCTTTGTGCATAATGATTTTTCTAAACTAACATTAGATTATTATTAGCACAAACGTTGACCACCCCCAACGTATCAGACCATATATATATATTACTCGAGGAATATTTATTGGTATCTAACTCACGAACTCTGTATATAAGAATTGTTTGGATTTGACAACAATCATGAATATGTAGTCGTACATCAAGATACATACATACACAGTAACACCAACGTACATGTATGTTTCAATATTTGTCGTGATATGACAATCGTATAAATTATAATTATATTACTCGAGTTATTGTATGTGTGTTTAATGCAGGGTATGGATTTATATACATTATAATGACGCTTGAACACGCTTTTGCACAAATGCTGCATACTTTTCCGGGGAATTCAGAAGAGAAATATCCACATCATCATACGAATAACAATCGTTTTTCTTCTGCAAGTAATACACCCTCACGGAGGGATACGAATCAATCGTATTTAATCCTGGTAGAACATCATGCACCGATTTGTCCACTCTGCTTTCGTCTAACGCAACCGAAGGAATATTCAATTTTCCAGCAGCACCCTTTAACTGTGCTCGTCTTTTGGGACAGTACTTACACCACGCTGCATGAAATAAAATGACCATTGCGGGGATACGTTGGACAGTTGTGTCTGTTTTCGATTTGGCAAGGCATCGAACCAGAGTAGCCGAATCGACCTCATAGAATTTACCGCTCTGCAATGTATCAACGTTGCGTGACAATGGAGCATGGTCGGTGTGTAGCAAAAGAGCATGATCATCGATATCGTCCTCATCATCACTGTCATCCATCCCGTTGGACTTGTCAATTGTGTTTTCAATGCTTCGAATAGTTGCGCGGCCCCATTTTGTTCGGGATGCGATAAATGGTAGTGCAACGATAGACAGAATGACGAAACCACCAATAAACAGAATCCACAGATTGGCAATAGTTTCTAACATGATGATGTAACAATGGTTCTCTCTGTCGGATGGCGTCTCAATACAAAAGTTATAATAGGTTCTCTTGTTGAATCTCAATAATCAGTTAGAATTGTAATTTATTCATCATGTTCATGTGTGCAAGTAAGTAAAAGAACTAATAATAGACAACCTGAGATAAATCCCCGTTTCATTTAGATCAATACATTTGTTAATGTAAAATATATATTCTGTTAACAATATTTTTTGCAGCCCCTGAATGGTTTGGTGGATACCAATAAATGGACGGATGTGTATATATATTTCCGCAATGTATACCTCGAGGTATATATATGCAATATTTATTTACCTTACAATCTATATTTTTATAGAAGGTCCAACCACGTATATTTTGGTAATGAGGTGTGTGTGAGTATACATGATGACCATTACCATGTAGTTGATGATTGTCAAAAGAATAATACTACCCGGGTAATTGGAATATTATAATATACCTCGAGTTGTCTTACGATACAAACAGATTTTTTTACACTCGCCGAACATTGGGGTTGCTCTCGAATACTTTTTTGTAAATGTGCACATACATTCATCACTACGATGTGACTGACGATGGGGTGTTTTTGCTTTTTTTTTCCAACCAGAATGGAGTGTAAAGGTGGGGAGATTTAATTCACTTATTCAACCTATATATATATCATCTATCACAGGTTGAATATTGATCAACCGTGTTTATATTCGCGTGATCAAAGGTTAACCGCGCAGTGGTTTGTGGGATTTATTTTCGTATTATTATCATGACGACTGTCTGTCCGAAAGAACCAGCGACGATTCGTCCTCGTGTACGGTATGGTGATAAAATATTTGTACGTGTGCAGTCAACCAACAAATCGGGTGGTGATCCACCTAACAATGTTGCTGCATCTAATTATTTGTTCTCTCTCGCATTCAACCCAGCCTATCCAAATCCAGCGCATAATAATTACTTTCTGACGTTGGCAGACAAGGCGCAGGCGGTCGAACTCGTCATCCTACCTGCGTACGCTCCGGAAAGTGATCAATCAACGGCACTAATGGGTAAAGAAATACCAATCGACGGCCGCTTTTTATTGGAAACGACACATGATGTGACTATCGATTCTGATTCGACCCGCATCTATCTTGGTGGTGGGTATTGGCATACGTACTATTTCCGGTCATTCAATTCGGGATCAAACAATGAATACTGGCGATTTATACCGACTGGAAATGCAACATCATTCACAGATGGAATTTATTGGGGTCAGTCGTACACATTATTAAACATGTCGTACAATCAATATGCATGGGTTGATTGGGGTGCTAATCCCATTCAATTATCCAGTAGTAGTGATAATATGAGTACGGCCGATATATTTACTGTATTGCCAGCCGATTCACTCTATTTCTTCTGTCAAGGTCCAAGTGGAGCCGGAGGTGGCTGCTCTATATATTGTGGTAATCAGATCGTGACTGAGCGTGGAATTACATGTACACCGAAAGGATGTTCCGCAGCGAGCGAAATTACTGGGATGTTGGTTCCAATTTATGCGACGCGCGAATTATGTCAGCAATCGTGTGTCCCGCAACGTTGGGCCTGTATTGATGGTAAGTGCCAACAGACGACAGATCCTGCTGTTGCCGGAGATTATACATCACAACAACAGTGCGAAGAACGAACAAAGAATTGTACTGCCACAACATACTCATGCTCGGCGCAACAAACATGCCAACAGGATGTTCAGGGAAAGGCATCTAGTAAAGAGGCATGTCAACAACTATGTAAGCGAACATACGCGTGCGATCCGTCGTCGTTGACGTGCTTCTGGGATCCAACAGCGAATAGTACAAACCAAGAACAATGTTCGGCGGACTGTGCTGCTCGTTATAAACCCGATCCGCCACCGACACCACAACCAAACATTCCAGACGGTGATGGCAATAATAATGGTACGACGACATCGACGATTTGGGACAAAATTAAATCCATGGCTAGGCCTATTGCAATTACGATTGGTGTGGTTCTTGTCCTATTGATTATTATGTCAGTGTTGCGGCGGCGTGGCGAAGCAGCGACGATGAATTCGAGTAACAAGGCACCCGAACAGATTATCATAAATACAACATCAACAGTCCCTACGAAATCTGTCAACTCAACAACAACGACATAGGTCCTACTGTTGTATTCATTCAAATATTTACTTATCCGGAACTACACGCAACTGCCACAACCCATGACAACAACGTCGTGAACGACAATGATCAAGATAAGATAAATATATGTATATATTGTATTTTCTCTTCCTAGGGTGATATATCCAACTCATTATAATGACGGTTGATACATAGTATTCTTGTGAAATAAAATTGCTTACTATAAGTAAAGGACCATTAATCCCCATTCATATATAGACAAAAAAGACGGAGACACCAGAAAAAGTACGTACAAATCTAACATTGATTAGAACACCTATCTAAGAAAGGTGCGTATATACATATAACCATACTATAATTAGTAGTACCACAGATGATTTTTCGAAAATCAAAGTACTCCTATGAACCTTGTTCAGATAATATGAAGAATAGACAGAACGCGATTATGGCGGTTGATGATACCACATGTGTTGCAGATGATGGTGTTACTGCTTTGATGGGAGATAACTTGGACTATACGCGGCACTTCACTCATCAGGATGATGATAGCAATACTGCGAGTACTCATACAAACAGTGTGCCGATCGAACCGCTTGACGTAATGTCCGAAAGATCAATCTTTGATGGACAAAACAAGAAGAAAAAATCAAAGTCTGCGTCCAAATCTGCCGAGAGCACGAAGCAGAAATTGACCAAGTCTGCGAGGACCGCGTCCGCACCGTTGGCAGCAACAACCGCACTTTTTGGTTCAAGAGTCACAGCACCAGCATCATCATTATCGTCGCCTACGTTAGGTCGGTATTGTCTTGATCAATATATTGAACACGCCGAGTTTTTTGAAGAACATGTGGTTGATTGTGTCAACATTTTGATAGATATTATTTTTGTGTATTTGAAACACCGGTATCAGTATGCGGGCACAATTTCAAAAACGATAGCAATCACATATACAACGATACATCGCCTCGTAAACGATATTATTGCGCGTAGTGTACGACAACATTGCGTGGGTGGCGACTTCTGTTCGAAGCATCTTAATTTATCAGACTATGAGACTATTCTAATGTCTGCTGACCAAATTCGTTGGATGCGTTTATTTCTAAGTCATGACAATATTAGAACTGTATCCGCGGCCGTATGTGCATCTCCGCGATGGGCAAAACAAGAGTTGCGATGCAAATCACCTGCAACTAAAATAGAATCTACAATACACACAATACAACCATCAACACATGATTTATTAATTTTTAATGATTCGGACAAAAGAGATACAGAGACTCCACAAATAACCGAGGCTGCAACAATTCAACCATCACCAATGGCAACACATTTTCACCGACATATCAATTTACACGCACCCGAAGTCATTTTTTGTTTTGTGTCTTTGAATGTTTTGTAAGTTGGCCTAATAAATGTATATATATTCAACTACATATATTTCATATCATGAGAAAGACTATGCATCTCGAGTCATAATAGAATATGTATATAATGAACTCGAGATTACTACACCTCCGTAGGGTGTGGTAAAGAAGACATGACAATGTGTTCCTACTTATACATTTGTGTGTCTGCCTGGTTGTGTGTGGTGTATCACAACACGAATTAAAAGAAAAAGCAAATTGGTGTTGGTTCGTAATTCACTATTTTGCAATTTGTATGTCGGCGATTTACAAATAATTTCTCTTATTAGATTATCGAAGGCTCAGGATCGTAAAAGGAATGTCTATTATTGCACCATCTCCCATGTTACAAAAATATGGCTCGGTGGATGGCTTTTTAGAAGACCTTGCATTTCTATCATTGGATTTGTCGGCGATTTTCTGTTCCACACAGGCACATTGCGATATGCTCTACCCAAAATTAGAATTTACACGAACAACGGGAAATGTCTCCAATCAAAATCATGATTATAATCTGCTGTTGGCAGCCACAGATCGTAATGTTGGTGAAGATCCATTTAGGACCGAATGTGTTTCTACCAAGACACGAACTATTATTTTGTCGATAGATACAACCTCATCTATTTCGCAGTTATTGTCATCTTTTTCGGAAGACGAAGATGATGGTGAAGGAGATAATAATTACTTTGACGACACTACCATCACCCCCGCGTATTGTAATTATTCTACCACGAACCAAACTGTTCAAGATTGGGCTGGCGGTTTACAACAGAGTCGAAAACGAAAGCGATCTGTAATATCCGAAGAATTAAATACGCCACCGACCATGGCCCCAAAACGATTCAAGTTTGTTGATGGTGATGATGATGATGATGGCTATTTCACTGCAGTAAATGGTACATGCGGTGGTAGTCATTTGCCGGCAGTGGTAACTCGGATGGAGGAAGTGGGCCGCAGTGGATTATATGAGGACATGTCTCTGTTCATGAAGGCCGATGCTGATTTTGATAATGAACAATCGCGGGACGTTATGGATCGCCCATTGGTGGAGATTAATGTGGTGCCGTTTTCTGCTTCTTCAACAACTATGATGATTTGTATTCAGTCAAGCCCGACAAAAGATCTTGAATCTGTTTTACCAATATCATCATCAGTCGCAGCATCATCACCAACACACATTCCAACAAACTACATTATCCATCCGTCTACATTTGGATCCTCGGAAGGTACAAATCGAGGTATGTGATTTTTAAAAATTGTTCCGATAAATTGAACTAATTGTTGAAGATTTCATTTGGGCAACAGTCGCAGCAGAACTTTCCAGTAGTAGTAGCAGCGGGAAAGGATGTATTCGAGGTGGATCGTCGCCACGTCTTAACCGAAATGGTGAGCAGACTGCGATGTTGGAAACTATTATGTCTTCTGGAATGGGAGACGAAGACGATCAGGTGCAAAAAATGTTTGTCGATGAAGCAGTGCAATTTGCGGAATCACTACCAACACATCTCGGTTCGCCAGTGGGTATTGTTACTCCACTTCTGAAACATCAATCGCAAGCATTGTGGTGGTTGATGAATCGTGCATATGCAGTAGATTCTACACATCCATGTGCGCTTCCTGATGCGAAACCATTACCAGGTGTTCTTCTTGGAGACGACATGGGTCTTGGCAAAACGCTGGTAACGCTATCGTTTATAGTGGATCGCAAAATAAGGCGACACCAACAGGGCGGACCCTTTGGCGCAACCGCTCCCACTGCTGACAGTAATCGCAATTCGAATGAAGAGAAGCACATAGTAGAACCTGCGTTGTTGGTATGTCCTTCGAGTGTGGTGTCGAATTGGATTGATCAGACACAGCAACATGCACCAACCCTAAGCGTGCTCGTGTGCACCAATAATACTACGACGCGTGAGCAGTTGAAGAATGCGGATCTTGTTATTGTGACATATGACTATGTGCGAGTCGCATACACAAGATCTATTTTGGAACGAACAACACAATACTCGGCAAGTGCGAATGAGTCTTTTAATAAGAAACGCATGATGAGTGCGGGACGTGTGGCATCTTCTTCTGCGACGCGCTTTAAGCCTCTGGTCGATCGCGATCCATTGTTTCAGATCATGTGGCACTGCATTATCCTAGATGAGGCCCATCATATCAAGAATCAGAAAACCAAAGTCTTTCAGGCGTGTCGATCGCTGATTGCGACCGCGGATGGATTTCGTATTTGCCTATCGGGCACGCCCATTCAGAATTCATCGATGGAGTTGATGAGTTTGATTCAATTTATTCGGGTGGATGCTTCCATGCTCCTTTCCGTTGCTGTTGCGGTAGCAGCATCATCATCATCGGCAACGTCGATCAACAACAATAACAATAGACAGGCACACCTGCATGGATTATCGAAGCCACCTATTTATGTTTTATTGGACCGTATAATGCTGCGACGTCTAAAGACACAGATTCTTCATGGTGCGCCCATCGTTTCGCTTCCTGAGGCGGACCACGAATATGTTGGGCTTGAACCCACACCAATGCAGCAACTATTGCAAAATGCTGTGGTTGACTACGTACGGTGTCAGATTCGTTCCGCTGCAACGTTTGCGCAAACCCACGCGTCATCACAACGACCCGCAGGCGTGTCTGGTGGCCGCGTGGATCGTCGTGCCTACTATACATGTTTATTGGGTGCTCTTCGAAAAATGCAGCAGGTGGCAGACCATGGTATTTTGCCCTTTCAGACTGCTATGGCGGATGTAGAGATGATGCACGAATTGTGTCACGTTACTGAAAAAGCAGTTGCTGCAAGTCAATGCTGTAGCAATATTGGGGACAATTATCGTACGAAAATAATAACTTCGACAACACCCACATCACTTGAACGTCGTATGGACCCGAATAGCAGTGCAGAAATGGCCACATTTGGCGTTATGGTTGCCCAGTTATTAGATCGTAATATGACTGCGGAGAAGGAAGAGGATCCAAATGCACGCTACAATGAACCAGTGGATCCGTCTCTGTTGAGTTTGGAGCGAACGATCAACCTGAGCAACAAAATCCAATATCTCATTGCAGAGATGCGTCGTATATTTCAACAAGATCCCGACGCCAAAGTTGTTATATTTTCACAGTTTGTTCAGTTTTTGAATATGCTGCATGCAGCCCTGCGTATGTCTCAAGAACAAGAATATCAATCTGTCGATGGTAATATGACCAAACCAACTGAACCATCATTATTAACGTCTGTCTTCTTTTCGCCGCTGTCGACGGCTACAACGTCAGAAGGTAGTCGCTCCTCTGTGAATGTGTTGAAAGGCGGTTTCGACAAATCAATTCGAATTGTTCAGTTGGATGGCTCCCTTACTCATAAGAAGCGCCATTCTGTCATTCATCAATTTCAGACAGACAAAAGCACACGAATTTTTCTCTGCTCTCTTAGAGCCGGCGGTGAGGGCGTGAATCTAACCGCTGCCAATTGGGTGTACAATGCAGACCCGTGGTGGAATCCTGCAACAGACAGACAGGCTTTGGAGCGGGTCTATCGCATTGGACAAACTCGCAAAACACACATGCGCACCCTGTACACGGTTCAAAGTGTCGAGTACAAGATTTTGCAATTACAGGAAAGAAAACGACATATTGCCAAGGCGATTCAGCGAGATAGCGTTGTGTCTGGCGATGCGTGGTCTGATTTGGCGACAAACAACAAAAAGGAGGCGACTCTAACACAACAAGAGTTGGAAGTATTGCTCGGTGTAAATAATAGATAGTAATATTAATGATGTATTCGCGTAGTAAAAATATGTGTTGTATTATCAATGGTTTCTTCTTTAAAAAATTGGTTTATTGGAATCATATTACATATCAGAATAAAACTATATGTATGAATGGCTGAACCTCGTGAAAAAAGAAAGAGTTTTCTAAAGCGTACTCGGAGGTGTAAATAAACAAAATACTATATCTCGAGATATAGTAACGAAATAGATACGACTGCAAATTCGCGATTGTCTTTGAATTGAGAAGCAATCCATTATACAGATAGTGGTGCACTACATTGTCTCTCTCTCTCTTATTGACATATTTTACACGGGTCTTACTACTACTCATTCCGGCATTAGTTGTTCGTGGTAAATATGGAACCTCTGGATGAATCAAACAACACGAGTAGTTTGTCGCAGGCAGACTTGGAACTGAAATTTAGCGCTTTGTTGGAGACGCTTTGGGCTGATCGAAATGAGTATTTACAAACCAAACAACCACAACATTCATTATTGGTAACCCAAGAAACTGGCGCATCGATTTCATCTAGTCAATCACACCACACAAGAACCAACAAAACAACAACTATCAGTGCCGATGGTGGTGCCGATATACTATTGCAGTCCAAAAAGAACAAGGACAAAGCGGAGGTGATTGATACCAACGGTGATGAGGATATTACCAACGACGGCGACAATGCATCGATGAAAGACAGTCGCCAATTTTTACAACTACCACATCAACAATGTGCTGCTGCTGCTGCTGTTTCTTCGGCAACTCCCGTCGGATCATCTGATGTGCTTGATCGTAATTATCGGCACGGATCGTCCCAATCATCCACGCTACGAGTTTGGTCTGGGGACTCATTTAGTGGTTCGTATTTTTACCTTGTGTTAGTTTTGATGGGTGTAAAAAATGATAATAGTTCTATATTATTTTCTTGTTACATTTATACTGACAATCGTGGTATTTTCTTTCTTTTTGAACGACTAAAAACAGCCGTAGGTATGAATGATATGGATTCACACAAGTTGGTGTTGCCAAGCAAGAAGCAAGGTTCTTCTACATATGCATCACCATCGGCGGTGCATCATCCGTCGCATGCGGATATGAGGCCAGAAGATTTGTATGCAGAATCTATGGATGCGTGGCCGACACACACAATCATATCATCGTCGTCTTCCTCTTTCGTTGCAGACGACAATAAAGAGTACGTGTATGATTGGGACGCGTACAGGGGGATCATGGAGGCCCTGACGGACAATGCATTCTTTTGCTCGACTACACCGTCTACCTCATCTGCGGTCGCATCGTCGTCAACAACAATGACACCATCAACAACCACGACATCATCATCGTTGTCTCTATCACGTGATTTGTGGTCGGACGATTCACGTCAACGTGATTCCTTGGTTTCCAGACTATCACCACCTCGCCCCAATTATACGTTTCAAGCCATTGAAGATTGGATAACGGGCGTGACTCCAGATTGGGCTCCATATGATACATTTGAGAAGAAGACTCTATTACCATTTTGGGAGAAACATATGGACCCACACGACTTTTTGCTTCGCACACAGTACCCTCCGCATCATTTTTATACGGATCGTGCCACTGGACGCGACGCAATACGAATTATGGCCCTAGGGTATTGTAATTGGCCTGTGTCGTGCAAATTTTGGTCCGCGCCATCGGTACACCAACGTCGTGAAATGCTCCCACAGTATTTGGCAGATTCAGATAATTTAAAGGATTATTTGTCCCACATTGACCTTCATCAGGCAGGTAATGGCATAGACCCGATAGTGGGATCTCTTGTTCAGGACAACGAAGCAACACCCGAACGCTGGGCAAACCTTACCGTGGTTCCAATTGCGCATATTATATCATGTGCGGTTCAATTGGGTAAACATGCGGTTGATGACAATCCTATGTGGCTGGAAGTATCCACATCCGCATCATTTGATCAAGACAGAGAAAAATCAATCATTTTACGCTGTGGAACTCAACCAAATTGTTCCGACGATGACTGTATCTACAGTGTTGTACCATTGGCATCTCTTGTTTCGGTGCCAATGTGGAACGACGAACAGTTAGAGTTGATCTACCAACACCCCACTCCTAATGTGTTTGGACACCCGTATGGTTCTGCATATTGGTTGGACATGATGCATCGAATGTCCGATATGTCTACCACACACAATGAATACTCATCGCTGTCGTCTGCGAGTGGGGATCAGTAAATGTAGACTTACCGATGTAATCATTTGTTACAGCATGTATACAAAGGAGAAGATTTGTACTGTGTATATAAATAAGAAAACGACACCACAACAATAATAAAATAATATTGGTCAACACCACACAACAACGTTGTGATTTATTGTGTGTCGTTACGCGAAATCTGAAGAAGATACAGAAGCAAACATGCAACGCGATCCCCATGCCGTTGTGGTACTCAAACAATTAGTTCCAAGTGCAGATCGGTCGTTTTTATTGGCAGCATATCTCATGTATCGACGGTGGACGCGAATACTTGCCCAAAATTCTACTACTACTGATGATAATATCTCCAAAAGTAATAAGAACAATACAAACAACAATTATATTTATTTGCCACCACACAACATGACAACGCCTGTGTTTTTATTGACCGCACTTCGTATTATTATTAAATTTGTTCAGGGAGCAGATGAATCTATATGCACTGCGGATAATCAATTGGAATGTGCAGCATTACAAGAGGTCGAAGTAGCAACAATACAAACAGCGTCTGCAGCGCCACCATCACCGCCGATAAACAACCCAAGTGCACTACTACGTAGAAAAACAGATCTGCAGACATCATCATCCACAACCGCAGCAGTGTTTCATCCTCCATGGGGACAATGGGAAAAATATGTATTACAAATTATAGATTGGAGAATATCACATTATGTAAAAGCAGCCGAGTACATGTTAAAACGACAAAAACCAATTCGTGTAGCGCCTACTACAAAATCATCAACGTCATCCACGACTGCGACTCGCACGGTGCAGGAACCCGAACTACATCCGAATCCGCAGCAACAGCACCATCAGGGGGAATCTAAGTCGCCACCTTTGACAAACAAGAAGACAATTGCAATGGCATCGTCTCAAATTGTTGATCCATTTGATTCAGGGCACGACGTAAACAAGGGGCAATATTCTGATGTGCGGACAATGGTACCCGCCAATCCTTCCATGGTACGTATTTGATTTGAATTTCAGGCGTTTTCCCATTATTATTATTATTATTAGGATTGAATAGAAAGGCCACCAGGTGCGCTAGTATATCGGCATGCTCTACAAATACACCTCGTCGAGTTATCCAACCAGTGCGAGACCACTCAAGTGCGTACCGCGTTAAGCAGTTGTACGCATGCAACGACGTTGTGTATACAACACCACTATCTTCAGCGTGCGAATAAATGTATTCACAAGCACCTTGAATGGCAACATAATGTGCTCTCAGAGATAACGATTCCACAGACGCCGGTGTTATTTTGATGACGCTATCTTGAATCTCAAACCACGGCAATACCATATTCGACGCTGTGTTGTTTGAATCACGTTGTTGGTGTTCATCTGTATGTTTTGTATTATTGTTACTATTACTCTGAACATCATTGTTATTTGGAAGGATAACCATAACACTGTGAAGTGGTGTATTCTGTGCAGTTATTCCTACAGCCCGTGCAACGATGGACACGTTGCGATGTCGTTGCTGGTATCTATTATTATTATTATTATTCTTAATATTACTATTTTGATGTACTAATGTTTGGCATTGTTGTGGTGGTAGTATTGATACTGATAATGCTTGATGATTTTTTTCATGTGGTACAGATGATGACAAGGATGATGATGGTTCCGCCACAGCGACCCGCTGTGCGGGTGGCAAACTCCATGATGGTGGATTCTGCTGCTGCTGCTGCTGCGAACTTGGTCCGAAACAAGTCTGCTTACAACAACCCACAGGATTATTATCATCAGCATTTACACCAATTTGCGCCGATGGAGACACGATTTGATGTGGTTGAATCGTCTGCAAGGAAATCGTCGGCTGGCTATTCTGATACTGGTGGGGGTCGTATGTCCGAACAGAGGAACCGTTGGGGTACTGTGCCGACGACAGGGTCGTCACAAGGAACGTATCTGAGCGAAATGCGGATTCTGCATGGCCAGATGCCGCAAATGCTGCCGCCTCTTGCCAAGTTTGAAACTTTTTAAATTGTGCGTTTGGATATCCCTCGATAAGGGGACCGACCTGATCCCACGAAGTGAAAACGCCTGTCCGTCGACCGCGATGTACGCCATAGAACGCGCCGCAGTTTTTATGTATCAATGAAGTCTTTTGCTTATCATTCTTGTTCTTTTTGTTAGTTGTTATTTTGTTGTCATTGTTATTTATCGAAGAAGAAGAGCAATACCGCATCGTAGTGGGTGATTGACCATGATCCGTTGGTGACTTTTTTTGTTTTTTTAACGGAGGTGGCTCAGCCTCTTGCAAGGATAAAAAAGAAGTATCACTCATAATATGTTCAGTATTCGGATATGTATATATAGTATATTGCAAGGACAAGACTGTAATGTGATATATTGTCGTTCAAATTAAATACCTTTTTTTTGTCTTGTTCGTTTTCTTGTCAGCATTATGACACAAACGTGTTTATTGTTGTGTAGAACATTTTATTTCAGGGTGTAAAAAAACATTTTGCATACACACAATTATAATATCATATATATATATATATACCGTCATGTGCAGTTACAACAACATGCATGTGAACGAATATGTCGTTTGGAAATACGTTAATTGATATTTATTTGGTAGTATTTATCGTTTCTTTGGTACTATTTTTCATTCCGTCAGTGTTGACGAGATGCACAGCCGCAAGGCCTGCAGGAGCATGACAAGCAAGCACAGCCAGCGCTCTGTGCGACATCACCAACGACGCGGCGCTTTGTCGCACACGCACACGCACAAGAATCCACACCACTGCTGCCAACACCCGCGGCGGTTGATTCAATGTGGACAATACCTTCCATAGACACCATGTTCGTCGGAGTATCGACAACAACGGTGGCCGTGGCAACCGCGGCTTGTTCGTTGGAGCGTTCACAACATTCTGATACTATCGGTGATACTGGTTCTACTGCGGCCACCGCAATTGCGCTTGCAACGGCATCTTGTTGATCACTTGCACCATGACACGCTGCTGCGGAAAGGGTCCCGGCACGTCGTTTGAATACACGGCCACCAACACGACGAATAACGCCGCAGATGCACGACCCGGCCATAATCAACACAGGCACCACAAAACCGAGAATAATCAAACCGGTCTTGAGGCTAGCAGCGTACACAACAGATAGCAGTTGGCCAATGACGGACATATTGTCATCATTGGATGCGGAGTGAAGTTGCTCTCCTCTTTCGCCGATAACCTCAGCGTAATGTTCCTGATGGCGGGCATAGCGGGGTGTATATATCCATAACGGTACAACATTTGGCTGTGCAACCATGGAAGCAGCCGCACCATCGACACGACCAATTACACTCGATGACGGTACATACGAATGTGCATACTCGCCCAAAATGGGTGCATTTGTATCAAATTGACGCGATTCATGCAAGTGAGGTAGAATAACAAAGATCAAACCAATAAACCCGGCAAACAATAAAGAGACTAAGATGGCGCCGAGTATGAGAGCACCGCTGTTATGATTTTTCATTGTTGTGTGATTAAAAGATTATAGATATATATATATGCTTTTCTTTACGTTTCGTTAATTAAAGAATTTGCAATGCAGAATAGGTTTGATTAGTGGTACCTCTATAAACAATACCACAAACACAGATATTCTTCTTTGTAATATTTTGGTGTGCAAAAAGTAGTCTTGGAAGAATGAGATATAATAATTCAATTTCTACCATGATTATTCTCTATTTCATATAATTCATTGTTTTTAGGATACAGACATACACCCTATATATATATATATTTATATCATTATGAAACAACATTGACACACCAAATGTAAACAACCACTTGAGCAAAGGATAGTAATTATCCATTGTTATGCGACACACAATTCGTTCGTTTCCAAGTACAAATCATTTTGGGAATTTTGTATGCGCTATATGCCGTACAAATAATAACAACAGTATCACATCATGGAAGAAGAAAGAGATCCCCTTAATCACCAGTCCACGCGCGGTCCATTATTTCGTGTTTCTCTTTTTACCAATATTTTGTCGTCTTTGGAGACATCATCATCAGATAGCGACAACGATGATATGAATGGTGCGGCTGCTGCTTTTTTAACCATGGATGAACAATTGGAAACTGGATGGTCTTGGAACAGACGTGAACTAGGACCCGGGGTGGCGTACTCAGACCCCCGTTCTTTTTCGCAACCGGATGAAATGAGTTATTCTGTACAGTTTGTAGACGATACCAGTACTTATCATCATCATTGGAGAAACAACAATTCCACTAGGGAATTCTCTTCAGATCGACTGACAAATACCAACACCATAGTTGTTGATGCCTCTGAAGGAGGATCATCGTTCAATACACCAGTGAAGAAAGGGGTCCCCGATACTATCATTAACCTGATCAGACAGGATATGTATATGCATTTCTTGCCTGCTTGTATTCAACAAAATGATAATGGTCATACTGGAATGAGTCAGGTTTCACTATCACTGCAAAACTCACAGTCGGACATCTCAGTGACAGACGAAACAGCAGAGATAATACAAAAAGAAAATAATACAAATTCTGAGAGAGTTACAACAACAATTGTCCACAACACACTAGCACAACAACAAAAACAATTAATTGATAGCCCGAAAGATACGAATAAGCAAGATAGAAAGTATAATGACCAGAGTAATCAAGAAGAACAATGCGCGATCTGTCTGGAATCGTTTCATGAAGCGGATCGCGTCTTTTGTTTAGCATGTTCCCACAAATATCATGTAAACTGCTTAAGGCCATGGATGATTGATCACATAATGTGTCCTATTCGGTGTGGACCTATAGTATCCGAGAAGACGATTCGAACACAATTATCAGAATCTCAACAATCACAATTCGATGTATGTCAATATATTCAAGCAATTCAACCACACACTGGCCCAACAAGATCACAATTTCTGCGAAATGATAATGCGAATACCTCTTCCTCTACATCTACGTCAACTACAACAACTCAGCAAAATCATTCTTCATCATTTATACGTACGCATGACAGTTTGAACGAGAATACAACAACGATCACGAATCATAACAGACCCATTCGTGATCGATGGCTACAAACCCCCGAACGTCCGAGAGACCCACCACTACGTATTATTGCACAGCCAGAATCAACAACACATCTTCCTTATCAAGCCGATGTATCGAATACAATAATATTTCCCTCATTGATCGCGGGTCCTAGAGTGTTTCGGACACCAACAGTAATTCCACCTCCATCATTGAGAACAACACCAAATCCTGAACATAGTACCCGCACGTCTAATCGAGTGCCAAAAACACCACTTACATTATCGCAAACTATACCTGCAATCGATCGTTATATTATGAGGGCGTTCGCCATGAGAAAAAATCCAACACAACCATCAGAGGTCTCCACAAATACACCTCTCGGTGCCTCCACATCAACATTAACTACAGACAACCAGCAGCAGCATACTGGCACTTATCACGACCCGATGCAGTACTCTATCAAAGAGACACAAGATCCGCGTGGCAATATTTTATTGTATTTAGGATTATAATTCATAGTACAAATATGATTCAAATAATAATATCATTAATTAATAATGCTTTGGGTTATCATACCTCCAGTATCGGCATGGTATATTAATCCAAATATGCACAAAACAATCGATACATGTATGTAGAACAAGTTTTCTTCATATATATACTTACGGCGTCTTTTATTGGAAACTATCCAAGTTGCTATAATACTTCTGATTGTTTCCTTTATTTTATTCAATCAATCAGCATTGTCCTCTAAATCACGATCTGCCAAATTACCCCCATGATAGTTTCGGTGCATTTGCTGTTGTTGTAACAATGTTGATGATGATGCTACTACAGTGGTATATTGTTTTACTGATGGTGTAGGGTCAACAGCAGTACCCGACATATAATCCATGGTTGTCGGTAGATAGGGTTGTTCCTCTGTTCCTAACCATTGTGTACGAATACGTTCTCTTGTGTAAATTGCATCGGACCACGATCCATATTTACTGATACTTTCTTCATCGGCCAGATTTTTCAACCACTCTGCATGCCATAGTCCAAGCAACGCAGCGTCTGTTACTGTTCGTTTTAGAAAGTTAATGCCCGTTACATCCATGTAGGATTGCACTGTTCGAGCCGTTCCGAATGCTTTACAAACACCACTCGCTTCGGGCCATTTTTCAACACCCATCATGGCATAGATAGCATGATATGAAAATTCACGAAGGTGATGTTTTAGTGCTGGAGGCCGATCCACGTCGGCACCAGACCGTGCCCCGGCGGCGCTCGGCATCTTGACACAAATGAGTTCGGGGGGCGTAAACAGAGACCACCCATGCGTCCAGTATCGTATCATAAGGAGCCAATCCAAATCTTGCTTGTCTACAAAATACAATCGTGGGTCAAACGGTACCTGATGGAACATGGAGGATGGTGCAAACAAAAATGATAGATCGGAATAAAATGTCGCCATAGGTCGCAACGGAGTATTCTTACACGTGACCATTTCAAAGACGGGCAATGGTAGATATTGCTCTTTCCATTGATGCATTCGCATAAACGTTGGTGGTCCATGAATCCCAGAAACAATCGATAGCGCTGTTCGTGTTGGTGGTGTTTGTGTTATTGCAACGTGAGGATCACCACCATTCACCTCTACCGACTTGAAATAATGTGCAATCATCTTCTCATCCCAGTCTTGACATAAGCGTGCATTCGTGTCCAAGATAAGGCTATATTTCTCACCTTGATAAAGAGCACGAAAGATCATTGCCAAGGGCCAACTGCGACCCTTCGCATCATGTGCAATTCCAGTCAATACGCGCACGTTATCCGAATATACAGGGTGTCCATAGTATTTAGCCATTGATTGATATCGCTCCATACAATGAGTGTCTCCGCGACCGTTATGTTGGTAGATGCCAACAACAATGCGGCGCGGACAGACGGCTTTGTGAAACAGATCTACTATCGTCTCGGCCACACGACCATCCTTGTATGCATACATGGCTACGAATATTGTATCGGATGACTCTACGGTACCACATCGCTCGCGCACTTGCTTCTCAATCTTTGTTCGCGAAGCGGAACGTTGCCACTTGCGAAACAACAGATATGTCACAAGTATACCAACACTGATTAGTACAATTTTCCAAGGAAATGCACCCGACGATGACGAAGAGACTACTGTGTTGGTGGCGGAGGCGACAGATACCATTGAATCGACCGCGCGACCACCATTGACTCCAATCGGCCCCTTATTCACCATTACCCGTGATGGCCCTTTCTGTATTATGGTCGGATTAGCCCGCATATTTCGACGATTTGAATACATTTCGGAAGTATACAATGGTCGTTGCGATATGTGAGTCTGTATCTTACTATAATGAGTGATAATTAATTGGAATTATACTTTATAAGAATAATAATAATTCGGACAACACGAACAAAAAGAAATATTTAAAAAAACCAATGTTAAACATACTTGCTAATCTCCTGGCGAAAACTGACCAATCAATCGTTTTTGTTGTTGTAATTATTTTTTGTCAGTATTACTTTCTGTCTCCCTTCATCGCAGTATATCATCATATAACCCATTGTCTAAATAATATCAATACTGTCGCGATTATAATACGGAGCAGTAAATAAACAAATTCCAATTTGCGAGTCGTCGATACACCAGCAGCACCCACACTAATATCATCACCACATAAACACAACAACAGCAACAGTCAACACCAACAAGATCCCAAAACTCGTATTGTTAGAAATCTTTTTCGTATATTGACAATCATTGCAGGGTTTATTCTGGTTGCATTTTTCTTCGATTCATGTTTAAAGGTGCTTGTAAACATAATACTGCCACATTGTCATCGAACATTATATGTTCCATTGAAAGGATCAGCATTGCAGTTACTGATACAATTATTAGTATCGCAAAACACATCTGGTTAAATATAACTGCAGCATTTTTCTTCTTTATGACTTTCATAGGAATCATTAGAACAAAACAACAAATGTAGTAATAGTTGTGAACGACAAGAACCTGATATATATATATATATATATATATTTAATAAACAATTAAATGTGACAGAGGCACAACCCATAAAATCACAACCAATACTATCTCGTAATTGGTGTATTTATGTCCTCAATCTATATATAAAAATAAACTCTCGTGTCATTGTTAATTACTGCGGTTATATCTATAACACAATACAAGACTAACACTAATATTACACGAATACACCAACAACTCCGTCACGATGGACACCCCACGGTGGCTACTTGTTCTCTTTGTTGTATTAGCGTGCTTCTGCTACGCACTTGTCTACCCTTTTCTGTGGCTGTACTACAACTACATTATTACACAAAATCAATCCTATCGAAACAAAAATAAATCAGATATCATCATTAACAACACCGGTCCGCCTCCGCTCAAACCAAACATTAATAGTGCATGTACTGAAACAAGCACATGAACGGATCATCATTACAAGCAACATCAATCTGCCGCCAACACCAGTGGCAATCCACAGTGTGATGAAGATTACCACCACACAAATAATGAATTAATAACGCAACAAAAAACATTTGAAATATGTGAACTCTGGAGGTAGAAATAATCATGATTGTATCAAAGTAGAAAAACCCAATACACACTTTTTACAAATGAAATGCATCCACTACGATTTTGATGTATAATACACATTACTATCTACGCACAAACACATACGCACACATTACTATTTGTTAGTGTGTGTTTGTGGTTTACTAAGAGTACAGAATCTTTCTCCACATTTTCGCTGTTTTACATACGACATAACCAAACTATAATTATCATGTCGGAATCATTGTTACCAGCATCACAAAGTTCAGTTTCAAATAATACCATCGATAACGCAGCAGATGACGATGATGATGCCGATACCCCCGTTATGGAACTTGAAGAACCATCATCACTCTTTTCCAATGCACCAGAATCATCCTCAAGACCTTACGACCGGCCTTTTACATCTCCAGAACCGTCATTGAACCAAGGTACAGTTCCCGAACCATCCCCAAGAGAACTTTTGCGTCAGAAGATGCAGATGCTTCGTGCAGCCCGTACCCGAGGCACCGGTGTTCAATCAACCAAAAGTCAACGAAAGCAAAAGGAAACAAAAAAGATGGCAAATCAATACATGCAAGACCCTGACGAAATGTTGCGAAGTTTGGGTATTCAGAACGACACAGTGCGAGAACAAATTAAACAGGCCATGGAAAATGGCAACATCAATGATATAAAAAAAATGGCGGCCACCATTGCTCAATCCGTGGAACCACAAGAGCAACAATAGTTTTTACTCTATAGTTTATTTAGCGCATGAATACACCATTATCGTGTCTATATGATTCATGAATGTGTAATTGCAACAAAACGATAAGGACAGTACGATATACGAACCATTTGTAAAATGTAAAAGACTTCTTAAAAATTCATTAAGACATACTATTTATTGCCGGTATTATATTATCACTTGCTACATATTTGATAAAGTCCGACGACGATAATGATACATCATATCATACACTCCAGGCCACACCGGAATGGGAATTGTTGTTGTGCAAAGCCACGCTTGAGACAGCCGATCAAAGAACGCATCTGTCGCAGTGGACCCTCCGCGACCCTCGCCCACATAAATGACGTCATCTCCCAAGAATGATTCCAGTGCATCAACAGACATCGACGCACCCGGATGTGAATCTTCAGGTGGCCAACAAAGAAGTAACACATCTTTACAATGGGATTCCCAATTAATTGTGGAGGGAGTTGCCTCATGCACGGGATAGAAACACGATGTCGTTGTCTTAGTAGTGGTGGCGTGTGCTGCCAAAATCACCATTGTCGTGGTCCATGTGAGATCGGGAATCGTTGTAAGAGTATTTCCTACCACGTCGTATCCTTTGAGACGAGTCACACCACGAGCGTACAACTGCGACAGCCAATATCCCGTCCCGGCACCCACTTCGACAACGGGTCGATCCATTCTCTTGATATAGTCGAGTGCGTCTGGAGATGGCACAGCCCACGACCACACACGACAAACCACATCTTGCCGATCCGCAGAATTGGTAAAGAATGCGCCTAGTTGATGCAACTGCGACAGTTGAAACCAACATCGCTTATTTACACGACATATCAAATCAAATTCACTAAAATGATCAACATGTTTTCCAGACAAATCACAACATAGTGATACCTCATGAAAATCCGACAACTTCTGTGTACTGTTGCAAATTGAAACAGTATCTTGTTGTTGTTTTTTCCAACCGCATTGTTGTTCTCTTTCAATGTGTTGCCAAAGACAATATAGTGGATTTTGGCCAATCGCAATCGAGATCTGAAACTGTGTTGATAAAGACCCATAGTCAACTACAGGAACCAGCATCGGCACGCACGATTGTCCATATTCTATATAGTATCTGCAGAATGTACTCAGCAATTTTTGCATCCTGCCAGTAGCAAATAGCATTCGCATGTAATCGGAGATAACATCACATGCACGATCCGCTAATGCTGGTATTAACATTGTGTGTCCATGTCCACGAACATAAAAAGCCTTTCGCGACTCCAATGCCGCAAGAGACGCTTCGGATGATTTATTGTCCGTGTCGATCAAGGAAATAATTTGACGCAGAGTATCGTTTTCCTCAGGCTGTCTTCGCACTCGCCCAGCACATTGATATAGACTGGTGGGATAACGACTCCAAAAGTCTAATCGCGGGGAAACCAATACTGTGGGTAGGTTTTCATCAATATTCAACTCCGATTCTTTCGTCGCCATCCTTGAGTTGACTTACCTACCACAATAGCAACAATATACGAGTTATTGGCCGACACTGTTTTTATGGCATAGTAAAATTTCACTCCCTGAAATTACACCTTATAATGATACACCAACTCGAGATATATTATTAATGTGTATGTTTTGTCTCGAATCTCAATTTATTAAAAGTGCATAATTATACAACGCATCCGTCATATCATAATGTTTCCAAGAAATGTAAGTCTTAACCACAAGCACTGTGCTACGTCTTCATTGAATTGTGATGCCCTCCTGCAGGAGGAGAATATTTAGAGACGATTGTTTCTAAAGTTACAGCCTTTTGGCGCCAATAGTCGCGGTCCTTTCGTAATCGAATACGATCGGCTTCAAGTATATCTACAATTTTTTGATGATGTTGAAAGATATCATTAACGCGTTGCTGTAGGTTATCTGTATGCTCTGTAATTGCATCAATTGTTGGTGTGGCCATGGTGAAAGAACATATATATACACCACAAAGAGAGACGCGCAGTACATTTACATATACTCACTAAACAATCAATTATCACTGTAATTCACCCTTCCTTGCAGAGCATGTATGAATATTTGTAAATTATATATATAAAGACTGCATTTCACGTGTAACATTGTTGTTCCGAATTATCCAACCATCATTGTGTCATCCAATATATAATTGTATTCTAAACCTATTATGAAGAAAAGGTTGTTTGGTACATACACTAACGTCATTACCACTGTGTTAGTTACTTATTGGGAGTGATCTCACCAAGACATCAACAACACATTATCATTATTTATAATATCAATAAGACTCTTGGGACATAACATGCATTTTGCCTAAAAGTAGGCGACAACCATAAGAGTTCTGTTCTATTTTTTGGCATCGTCATGGAATTTGATTTACAAAAAGGAACCATACGACCCACCATATCTTCAACAGCAGCACCCACACTTCCACCAACAACATTACATCAACAAATACCCACAACGACACCGGCTGGAATTACACAACCACTATTTCAACCTTTCACATCGGTAGCCGTGCCGACGACAACACCATCAACATATGTCATTCAGCAACCGAACCCACAACAGTTTGTACCGTCATCTATGGCATTCCCGTCCGCAATGACAGCAAATCTTCCCACAACAACAGCAGCAACCATTCCGACATCGCCATTTAATATCAATGTAACCAGCACGGGCGGAGTTTCACTAGAACAATTGAAAGAATTATTAAGTACAGTGCTTACTGAATCCAAACAACAACAACAACCTGTCACCATTCCCGCACCACCACAACCCCCGTCAGCGGTGCCACAGACATCGAGTACCATACCATTTGAATTACCATCTACAGTTAGTACGATTACAACTGGTGTACAACGACTTGTACCTATTGCGGGCGTACCTGCAATTCCTTCTGTATTAGAGCCACAAAACGCTGCCGCAGGAGTCACCATTTCTGCGGGACCTACAGGACTTGTTCAGATACGTCCATCTATTTCTACATCTGCGGCACCCACTCCTGCTGCAGCAATACCCGAAACGATACCTACATCGCCAGTAATACCCAAGGTAGCCGTTACGACCGCAGCAACACTAACAGCACCGACAGAAATAACAGCGGCAGTAACACCAGCAATACAAAAGCCATCCGTATGGAGTCGCATACCACGATGGGTTATTTATGCGGGAATTGGAGTACTGGTAATCATACTAATATGGATGATTCGACGTTTTTCGACAAAACGTACCGAAAAGGAAAAGGGTCCCGCGGAACGGACATTAGCAAAGGGAATTAATCGTGTACGTCAAACACAAAAGTATGCGCGTCCTTCGGGGCATCCAAGTGAATTACTCGCACTTCCACCACCGCCATCTACCGCATACAGAGTACAAACAGCGACCACCGGTCTACAGAATCCCATTACTGCAGCCATGCACGCAATCCCACCAAGCAAGCCGTCACTCCTCGCAGCAACACCACAACGACCATCGGCTTCATCCGCTGCGCTAATAGCAGGTCAGAAGAGTATTCAATCTGCCGAAGCAAAGGTTGCCACCCAACGTGTTGCTGCATCTGTGAAGATGCCACAAACATCATCTGCAACAACGATAGTAGCGGCAAAAGACGTTGTGCGAAATACTCCGCAAGACAGATCGGCAATGACAAAGAAGCAACAAGTGTTATCTGCCTCAATGGTATCCACAAATAATCCAAAAAAGAGAACATTAACACAGCAACTACCATATAAGACCACAAGCAGTAATAACATCGTTGATGGAATAAATAATAATGATGATGATATGTATTTGGTGCAGTACAATCCCGACGATAGTTGGGATCCTCGCCAACCCAATCGTTCAGGAACCTCTCCAGGCGATCCACAATCAACGGAAGAGTATGAGGTATTTGTTACACGGACACAAAACCAGGGAACAAATAATACAGCCTGCAAAACAACAACCAGACCATATTTAACAAATAATATTCATATACCGCGTGTGTTCGATGGAACTGAAGACGCTTCCTTGTTGTCGAAACATAGGGAGGAGGGTAATAATAATCATGATGATGAACTCATGACAACAAACTATACTTCCGACAAAAGAACATTAAACAATAACACGTACAAACAAAATCAAAAAACTCTCAATATTGTTCCCGCTTGGAATGATTACGTTATGGTCACTCATGCAAATAATGGATCTGCATCCCATGTCGGTGGATCAAGTGCATTTTTACCAGACTCCACCATGTGGCAAGCGTACCCCATTGATGAAATTATGCCACGACAAGCACGACCCAATTGACCCACATATCTGCCAATAACAGATATCAATAAATGTACCTCGAGTTATCTATTTGCAAGAATATAATATTATTTGCACCTCAGTACCTTTTCTCCAAGTACCGTTATATATATATTGTCATATATATATGATCATTGGAAAACATTTATACTGTGACATATCAGACCACACACAATAGACAAGACTACCAAGGAAAACTCATAATTATTTAACGACCAGATGGCGTATATATATAACTCGAGTTATACATACCTGAATAAAATATTGGTCATCACATACAGTTTATTTTTTCCAAAGTACACCAAAGAATCATATCCGTACCATGTATGTTTGAGGTATTCTTGTTACCAAGACAAAGTCAGCAGACATAGGATTCTTGGGAGACAAGTCGGTACCGGCGGAACTATGAATATACAACTCGAGTATATTTAACATTTTTTGAATGAGTAATATTGCCTCCACAAAGTATTTGTTATCTAAGATTGTTACACTGGTAAAAACCAAGTACACAAATATTGTGTGATAAATTTGGTTGCTGATTGTATGATTTGTTTGACAAATAGTTGTAAATATTTTTCGTATATTGGTATCACTATTTATAACAGATTATACATTCTACTACCACATGGGTAAAATATTGAATCGACCATCATGCAAAACATATACACCAGATTCTGTTGATACAGAATCCTTTTTCCACGTTTCTTCTGAACAAAGTAGATAGTCTACCGCCGTGCCGACATCGTCTGCGGATACAGAATTTGGTGAACGAAATAGGTAGTCCACCAACATCCTGATATTGTCTGTCGATTGAGTCGCATTGTTTGTTGTCTCTTTTGGTTCTGTTGTGTCCATATCCTTGTTATTAATATAAATAAACCGTGGATATGACACAAAACATGGCACGACAACAGAACAGGGTGATGAATCATTTGCAGTCATTCTAATGTTATTTCTGCGGTTTGTTAATGCCGTCAAAGCAGGGGGCATTTCCTGCATCGTGGATGGGATATCGACATAAGGTCCATTTTGGCGCAAATATGTGCACTTCTGGTCAAAGGACATTCGTTGCCAGCAGATTCTCTCCAGAGATGCTGGGCGTCGATATATGTGTATTGTACCGTCATAATGTTGGCATACCCATGTAGAAACCATATCAGACCCACCATTCAAATTGAACCAACATGTAATATTTGGTGATGTTATATTTTCATTGGTACGGTTTTGTTGTGTAGATGGCTTTTCAAAAATACACGACGACGGCATCCATATATGATAGTCGTGTACTAACTTGTTCCGTGTGATTGTATGCAAGTGGCCATAGAGTAACCGGAGCGGACTCGTTCTGTTCTTGTCAATGGCATCATTATAAGTGCCGGAATGATGAAAAAACAAAGAATCAACAACATCTTGTGTTTCTTTTCTATCCATGTATTCGCGGGCGGGTCCATACAGTTCAATCGTCAACCCACGAACAAACCTATTCAGCGGAAGAAATGAACATGCCCACGGCACAAGCACGAACAGATTTGAAATGCCATTTGTATGTGATCTATCGCCGACATTTTTAGTATTTGTCGCCGTCAATTCAATAATTGGTTGTAAAAACGGCGCTTTGATTGTAATATCCTCGGACCGTAGGTAGTGTTTTTCTTCTGTGGTTGTTGTGGGAGAGTTGTGATTCACACAACAATGTAGAACAATCTGATATATTGTGTCGATGACTGAGCGATTTGGGAAGACTAATCCTGCCAATGTGTCGCCAAATATGCAAATGCTTCCAACATTTCCACGAATGACGGCAGGACTTGTACCTGTCTTACTGGAAAAGTGCCATACCGGATCGCATGGGTTGCATTCGAATCCAATGGTACGAAAGCCGGACCTTTGATGTACACCTTTTGGTTGTTGAAATACTTGTTGTGATACAGAGTCATACATTCCTTCGATTTGTGCATCTTTGGGAAACACCGAAAAATGATGATCGGGTGTGGTATCATTGTTGTTGTTGTTATCGTCGTTCGTATCCATTCATATAAATAATGTACAATGATTGATGCTTACGTGCAATTAGAATTCGAATCCACATTATCCCATCAAAATAATAAAAGGTTAAATCGAGATGTTCAATAATTTCTTCATTATTTCTATATATTACAACTCGAGTGGTGGAACACATATATTTGCTCAATCAATTTGAATTTATTTTATATATTGTAGTTCTATTGGTTTATATTAATGGTCTTGTTTTTGCGATGGACGTGCTGCTGGTAGTTTGTTTGTTGCGGTTGCTGACGACAACAATGTAGGTATTGATGCCGGGACCGCAGTCATTGGTTTTTTGGCGGCGGCGGCTGCGGATGTGTTCGTTTTGGCCGCTACCATAGCGGGTGTTTGTGGGAGTGTGACAATCATATTTCCTTGTTCGTCTCTCTTTTCTACCGTGATCGTGAGTGCTGCGGCCCCCTTACGACCACGTGTGGTAGATCGGCCCTTGGCCGCTGCGCTCGCGGCTGCAGAAGACGAAGAACCCTTTCCGGTGGTTGACTTTGTACTTGGAATAATGGTGGTGGTGGGTAGTTTTAGTTTTGTGGTGCCGGTACTTGCATCGTCAGAATCCGTTTCACCACGTTCCTGCTGTTGTTCTTTTAATTCCTTTTTCTTTTTTGCGGCAACGAGCGCGGGGATCGGGCATCCATCATCATCAAAATCGACAGGTTGTGGTTCATAGAACATGTGATGTAATTTCCAAGTCTCGCGGTTACATAGTCGGAAATTGGGTGGGCGTGGTTGTGCTCGATACCAAAATACACAATCCTCAATCTTGTTACTACGTACAGTATTGTCTAACACGATACAGTCGAATCCCTCTGTACACTGATCAAATACCCTTTCAAAGGTTTCAAAATCAGGAAAAATGCCAAAAAAGTTTTTGTAAATCTTTTTGCGGTCGTCGACACCTGTGCATCGCAAAATGAATACGTAATCAATCTGACTACGGATAGATGGCCCAATATCCATAACGTATTGTAGGAGAATAACGAAAAATACATGATAATGTCTACCGTTCATGAAAATATCGCGCATCGTTTCCGAATTAAAGATTCCCTTTTGGGAGGCGACATCATCCAACACGCCATACACCTTGACTTTATCAGTTCCAGTGTCATCTGCCTCTGTAATCTTTCGTAACATGTCAATAATTTCTTCCAATTTTTCTGTTCTAACACCCTTGTTATGAATCAAGGATTCGGGCATGAACTTTGCAAAGGAGCGTGCCGTGTCCTGGGTTAGTGTCATGCCAAACCCTATATCAAAAGCAGTAGATAAATGATATAGAATATCTTCTAACAGGGTAGACTTTCCCGTATTACGTTTGCCCAGAAGGAGAACCGTTTTGTCGTCTTGCATGGAACTCATCTCAAATTTGCGTAGTTTAAAAGACACGTCTTCCTCGGCCATGTTGGGTAATAATGATAATGTGTATACTTTTGTTTGTGTGTAGATAATATAAAGTGTGTGTTGTCTAAAAACGTAAACCAGAGAAGAGGGGATTTGTAAAAAAGAAGTATTTCCACCAACAATTAAGACTCTTTATTTTTAGTAAGAATCGTATTTATAAATGTACGAATAATGTTACTATTAATGGTGATATATGTTTTTCGTTATCATAAGTGTTAGAATACCGTTATCAAAATTAAACCATCGATCATGATTGTTATGGTCGGTTTGGGCGATGATAATATTATTATTGTAAGAATGCTCGGGAACAAAAATACATCGTCCGATTAAAAAGTACAAAAAAGGCAACAAGTAATTAAATACAGGTCCCGCTCTGTAATCCCAGAGTAAACCTTGATTATGTTACCAGGTTAATGTACAAACACTGTAATAGAAATTTGTTTTCTTAGTATAAACACACAGAACATGCCATAATCTACATATTGGGCTATATTATTTTTAGTCAATCTTAATACAATACATAGTGCATCAACATTCTTACATACAAATTTCCTAATATGTGGTGGGACCTGTAATCTAATATTATGTTGAAACTTGTGTTATTTTGTCTTTTTCTTCTACTCGTCTTGTTCTGGTTTGGATACCAAAATTTCATTTGGCGGATGCAGTCCGTGACTGTATATCACGTACATGTGCAATGGTTCCATCGTAGACGTGTTAATCACGTCATGTCCAGAGCCAGCATGAATGATGGTGGCGTCTCCGGCATGAATAGGATATGCTTGTTGATTGATGACTAAAGTTCCATCTCCTTTGACAAAATAAATAAACTGATCTGAATCTGGGTGAACTTCATAGCCAATGTTTTCTTTTGGACGCAGTGTCATCAATGTAAGTTGTTGCTGATTCGTCGGGGAAGTGTGGACTACGTGCCGAAAACGCTGGTTGTTTCGAGCAGCACTATCTAAATGCAAAATAGCAGCACACATGATTAAGTCAGATTTATATGAAAAGATTGTAAATTCAAGTCGATACTATATATATGTGTGTATATATATGGTCCTTTGAATATAGTATTACACTCTAAATAATTGTATATGCACAACTATTTATTTATTATATTTAAAACCAGTAGTTTATTCGTCGTCGTCATCATCACCATTCAGCCGCGATTCATAATACATATCATCATCATTATCAACAAACTCTGCTGTATCATTATCACCAAACGGAAAGGAGGTTGATCCCGCAGCAGAAAAGTATGGATGTTGTTGTTGTTGGTATGGCATCATCATAAACATTGGGCCTTTTGCAGAAGACGCTTGTGTTCTTTTAGTTTTCTTCTTTTGTTTACCCCGATTATTAACAGTTTTCTGGTTATTAGTACCTCTACTATCAGCGTCATAGAGATTGCCGTGTGCCGGTGGTATTGGTACCATAAAGGGTTGTTGTTGTGCTAATGAGGTCGTTGATGGCGGTTTTTTCACTGTTATGACTCGAAACTCAGGTTCTTCTGTACTATGTGGGCCAATACTACCCGGAATAAACTTGGGAGGGAAACGTTGGGGATGTTGCTGTGGTGGTTTGTTTCGGGTGTTGCTACCAGAAGAGGCAGGATTTGAAAACGACAAGTCGTTGTTAGAAGCAACACCTACCGGCGCTGGACGTGGTTGGGAAAACGACTCCCGTTGAACAGAACTCTTTGGTGTGGGTGGTGGTGCCGTGGAGGATGCTGACGATGCGGATATTAATGGGGTAGCCGCAGCAGCAGTTACATTATCGATGATTTGTGATTCATTACTGACAGGTGGAACCGATAATACTGATGTGTTGGGAAATGCTTTGTTAGTATCTTGTACAGGATTGACGACAGACCGATCGTTGAATGGTGTGTTGGGTGTCGATGCCGTTTTATGGTTGGCATCAGATAATATGGTGGTTGTAGCACTGTCGGTATTGCTGCGTGAATTGCTAATAGAGCCCGATATTTTAGATATTATGGTGGACGTTGTTGTTGGTGGATTTAATTTCGTTGCTGTAATGAGCGGTGTGTTTGGTAATGATGTTGCGATTTTTAGCGCTGTGGTGACTGATGAAGTTGTTGTGCTGGGAGATGTGGAGGAAGTAGTAGTAGTGGTTCCGGCATATTGCTGTGGTTGTTTCTGATTTTGTGAGGTCTGTGGTGGTATTGGTGATTTATTTACCGGTGTTAATCCTACTGTTGTTGCTGTGGATGTGCTGGGTGTTGATTGCTGTTGTTGTGCTGGTGACTGTCTATTATTGCGATCCGGTCGAATAGCAGATCCTGTCGGATCTGTCGACTCTATTGTTGTTGGTGCCGGTTGTTTTTGCATGTTCTGTTGCTGTCGCACAAACGATTGTGCGAACGCGGACGCTGATTCTGCCATATTTGAAGGGCGGTGTGCATGAAATATTGGTTGATAGTGTCGACTGGCACTACCACTACTATTGGATTGTGAACTGGTACCAGATGGTATTATAGATTCATCACGGGTCGAAATATCATTGCTATTCGTGCTTGATATATTGTTATTATTATTTCGATGACGATTCTGTTGCCTGTTACTGTCAGTGTGCAAACGACCTATTGGCAATGTATTATCTGGAATGTATGATTGTGCGCTCGACGTTAAACATGCTTCCTGAGGTTGATAATCTGGGAATTCTATCGACGGCGGCAACAGAGTTCCTGGTTGTTGCTGGTGTGAAACATAATTATTGGTAAGGTGTGGGTGATGCTGGGACATGGGATGAATACTCCCATTAGTGCCACCTATATTACTACTGCTATTCATCCATGCGGAAGGCAGCATACCAGTTGGCGTGGCACCATTGTTGTTCGTATTATAGTCGTGCGTATTCTGATGATGGAAATGCATGATATTTGGATACGGTGTTGTAATAGATGCTGAAGAGGAACTATTATTATGATCCGTTTTCGATGATGATGTTGTTATACTAAATTCAATCCGTCCCTGTAAACATTTTGCCATGGCTTTACGGATTGCGTCCATAATAGACAATTTGCGCTCCACGAAATGAGTCGAATCAAAGTATCTTAAACTCTGTACCATTTCGCTGCATGATAATGTGCGCATAAATTCAAATAAAAACTCAGTGAATCCGGGTATTTTAAGACGTATTCGCCGCTTATCTGTACTTTTGCCCAATGATTCTGCAATGGGAGCGGCGGATGTGATTTGGTTAGCATAGTCCATTAAAACAGCCTTGTAGATAACCTCAATATCTTTATACAGCGCAATGGCCTTTTGTGCTTCCTCATGTCGAATAGCAGCATCCCAATTGGCAACTTGTGCAAATATCAATGGTAGCGACCGTGAAGCATTATCAAACAAGTTTGTGGCTGCTTCTTTCAAAGTTCGGAAACAAGTTGCAGCAACGTCTTCCAAATACAACAATAATTGTTGACCTTGTTCACTAGCAAAGATACCTACGTAAAGTCCACCACTGCTGATAGTAAAATCCCTTTTTGAAGAAGTCATGGAGTAAAAACAAAAATATTTCAGACACAATCCTTTTTTCCTAGTAAATATATATATATATATATATATATATTTATGTTGATAATCGAAGTTTAAAATCTTTCCTTTCTTACCTTTAAAGAACTGTGGAAAAAAATAATAATAGTGGTGTTTGTACTTGATACAACATATTGATATATAGATGTGTCGGTTGTTTTACTATGACATAAAATCGTGTGTGTATCTATGCTATATATATATTTTTTTTATGATATGATCCCGCGCGGGTTTTATTTTTTTGGACGATCCATGAACATGGGAACAACCAAAGTAGTTATCATAGCAATACCACCTAAGAAGAATATCTTGCGCCTGTCTGGGGTGGATCGATATAGTTTGTTTTTCGATCTCTTTTGCACAAATGGCGGGTTTAACATGATCAATAAAATAATAACAATAATACCTGTTGCAACTGCAATAAAGTAACGATTCTGAGCAACCCATTTAAGCCAACGAATTCGTCTTTCATTGGCATTCTCCACAGTTGTTGATTGTGAATCAAACAATGATGTTAGCAGACTGTTGTTGGAATTAGGATTCGACACCAACCGTGTTCCGTCGGTTGTGGTGTTGAATTCAACGTCTCTTGCATAAGATGATGGATCCATATTGTAATTATTACTGTTATTTGCTGTCGGTCGTGCAAAAATACCATCCATCCATTTACCAATGCCATTTGCAGCCGTCGATTTTCCATCTCCCACGGGACCACCTTGTCGGGAAATTGGTGCCACATTTGCTATATTCCCTCGCACACCATTCTGCTGTTGTTGTTGTGCATGTTGAATTAATTGACGTACTTTGAGATCCATGTTTGTCGCAGTATCTTGAACTGCTGGGTCGACAACCATCATTGCACCACCGCTGGGTTGTGATCGCATTGCATATTGGTCTCTCCATCCTCGAGTAGGACCCACTAATAATGCAGCAGCACTATCTGCCATGGTTTTTAAACAAGTTGGCTACTGAATACACCAGTTTCAATATATATGGGTACGGATATGGTACCAATACAATTATTGTTGACAAATATATGTATATTATTTTTCACCACACCGGACAAGATCTTTGTTTTGATTCGAGTACAAAATAGAAATTATTCATCAATTTACCACATACCCATGTGAATATATTCACTGGGTGAAATATGGTTTTTGATTGATTCTATAAAATACTCTGTGCAGGAAATGAATGAATATCAAATAATATTATACCATTACCAATTATACATTTATAAACATTTCTGAGATCAATTTGATGGATCAACAAAACAAGTCGAACAACACGCAATATATGATCGTGGTGCGGACGGATGAACATACACATGTAATGCTGTCGATGAAGATGATGATGGTTCTAAAATAATAGGATTATTACAAAAGCCGCAATATATTGCAGAAGAATGCCCCAAAATCGTTGGTGCAATGTATGGTGTGGCCCGATTGATGGTGCTCGATAGAACCGTTGCTATGGAAGATGATGTGCCTTGAACTGGCGTAATAGGAATCGTCAAATATCCAACACGCTTTTGAACATTCATGCATCGTGGAACAAGACATCGCTCCATATCAAACCACGTCGGTTGTTCATGCACATTGTCATCAGCGACGACGGCAGTTGACCCATCAACGTTGCCACTATGACAATCCCTGTTGCTGGTAATTCCAGACGATAATTGTGTAGGATCAAGTAAAAAATCATGACACAACTGCAAAAACGTAACACGATCGACTGGATTCTCTACGCGATTGTACTCATACCACGCTTTTGGTTTTGTACAAACGTTGCTGCGCTTCTTGGATGTTGTAACAGAAGCCTTCACTGTAGATGTTTCTGTTGATGTTGTTGAAGAAGAGATTGTTGTCGGCGCCAATACACCAGAATCAGTCATGTTGTTGTTATAACCGCTGTCTATTCGCAACAATGATTCACTATTAATGACAGATCCTGTAACTACGTGGAATATAATACTACTAAATTATTGGATACATACATGCTGGTAAACTAAGTACAACAAAAGTTATTTACGTCATTCCAATCATCACATGATGAATAGTGTCTTTTGATTACACTAACAAGCCTTTTCTTCCAACATTTCATTCAGCAAGATAACATATATTAATATTATGGTATAGAACATTAACATCTGCAGTGCAATAAAAGAATCCATATTCTATTTATTACATCTATTCTAGACCATTCAATAACGACTGCGGGTCGGACATATATATTACTCGAGTTATATATAATCGCAAACATAGTAATATTTTTTGTATCCGTATTATTTAACCATCTGTGCAGTATTTTTTTTGACATATAATATGTTTACCAGGACATGTGCCCATCTAGCAAGGATACACATCATTGATATATACAGCAGAAAATTCGCCTATATAATTACAATATTACAACTCGAGTTTATTATTCTTGTTCATTATTTCAGTTGAAAGGTGGTTATGATGCCCGTGCATCTCGGCGGGATTGTTCACTAAGCGTTTTAAAACAGGAAAATTCACCCGTGGTCATACCATAGTGTGGCATAAACGTGTCTTGATTAACATTATCAAATGTACGCATCTGATGAAAAATATTGCGCATATCTTTTACACCCAACGCGCCGACCGCGTGATTTAACGCGACATACTTTCGAAATGTGGCATTTGGACCACACGTCTTTTCCATGGTTGTGATATTGTCCGACATATTCTCCATTATATTTTCTCCCAGAATAACCTTGTTATCGTATAATTCTCCACACCACAGCCCTTACCGCGCGCGCACACACAACAACAACTATAACGATAAAAAGATGGAATAATTATTATCTTGCTTGTTCTTAATATGTACATTATATATTTATATATATTTATTGCAGATATTTTTATATAAACGAATACTATTGTGGGACAGGCCTTTTTTTATACAGTGGTTTAGTTTGTCATGGTGAATGTGTTGATCTTTGTGTAATAGACGACGCTCTGGTTATTGATTGTCTCTCTTTGTTATCATCTTCTTTTGCTTGAGACGCTTTGTTGCTGGCATTATTTTTCATCTGCACGTTGATATCTTTTTTAATATTGTATCGCGACTGCATGATCTTACTTACAATATATACAACCAATATACCCAGTACTATAACAAGGGCACATGTCCAAGGCGTCCAAAACGATGGTGGTCGTGATGGTGCAGTACATGTAATCGTAATTACTTCTTTCGTTTGTGGTGCTGCAATACAAGGTGTTTTGCCATCACGAGGGCACGCAATGGCACCAATGACTGGTGTGCCTATCGGTGGTAGTAGTGTATTTGGTACCATGCGACTCGTTGGTGTCGTTGTTGTCATTGCTACCGGACCCGTTGGTGAAATAAGTACTGCTGCAGATGATGAGGCGGTGCCGTTTGTTGCCGATGGTAAACGAACCGTGTTGTGTAAAGGAGATGTTAATAATACTTGTTTCTGTTGTGTGGGTACCATTACACCAATAGAAGACGCATGATCCATCGTCGGAATTGTCGCAGTCGATGTGAATGCACCAAGTAGATTTGGTTGTTGTTGAAGCAATTGTTGTGCGGTGCCAAATCTTGCATTAATGCGTTCATCCAGAAGAATATCTTCCATTATTATTCGTGGTGTGAAACAAAAGAAAGATTCTGGTCAAAACCGACTAATTTGTGTCTTTGATTGATTCTTTATTTCAGTAGGATTGATTATTTTTAATGATCCAATAATAATTGCCAACACCAACTGATCAACACCCGACAGGATATAAATATGTATAATTTATGTGGTTGATACTCATTTACATAAAGACATCCTCCACACCCCACACAAAGACGTAATCGATATGTTTTCAAAAAAATACAGCAATACTGCGAATAATAATATTATTATGTTATAATAACTATCGAATAATTGCACCACATGAAATGAATAATTATGTTTGCAGTGTGTGATCGCATATACATGAAATTACCGCGCATAATTATTGATTGCCAATCAATGCGTATGTCTATTTCTTCCGGCCTGCAACTATTATATTTATTACGCAGGCGGTTAGAATCATTGTTGTAGTTTGTGAACCTTATGAGTGAATGATGATGTTGTCTCTGATTGAATTGTAATGTCGACGTTATCATCATCCGTTAATTCGATACCTGCATCACCAGTTGGTAACGTTGAGTCAGTAGCAGCAGGTGTTACTGATACCAGGAAGGCAACAGTCGCAACGGCAAAACGCCCAAGTCAACGGTCCAAAGTACCTCGTTTACCAGCACATCAGTTACTGCGTGATAGAATTCGCGACCGCATCGAAGTATTGCAAAAGGAACAACGAGATCGTCCAAAGCAAATTCGTCAACGTATCGACGAATTAACCGCGCTCATGCCGCAACAGCAAGGACCATTGGCGTATCGGCGTAAACGTACCTTGGAGCGGGAATTGGATCGATTAAAAAAAGAGAGTCAAGAAATTGAAAGCGGAAATCTTGTCCGTCATTACGAATATCAGACACGCCCCTATTTAGAATTGCTAGATTCATGGATGAGGCGAACAACTACTGCGTCATCCATAATATCACTACCCTCTGTCGCAGGTAGCACATCAGTGACAGAAGCCGCTGCAGCATCACCAGAAACGGATGCTATTACAATGCCGTGGAATGATCAAGATCTTTTTGATGACTATATGGCGTCTGTGGAGGGTACATCTGCCGCAGTACATGTATTAAGTGCTGATACGTGTGCAACGTGCAAACGACCCATGACATTATCTGCCGATGGTTCTATGATAATGTGTCGTGTCTGTGGATATGGCTATCCATATGTAGACGCAACCAGTTCCGCGATGGCATATGGTGATGAGGTTGAGTTTTCAACGTTTACGTATCGTAAATACAACCATTTTGTAGAGTGGCTGACAAAATTTACATATCGCGAAAGTGGAGTTGTTCCAGAAAAGATTATGGAAAATGTCATGCGTGGACTGGAAGAGGATGGTATTTTGCCGGATCAAGTCAATCATCAGAACGTATATGCTGTTCTAAAGAGGCTCAGTTATCGCAAGTATTATGACTATTTGTCACAAATTACAACACGCATTACGAATAAGCCACCTCCCAAACTAAGTCCTGAAGAGGAATGGAAAATGAAACTGTTATTCCGTGCAATTCAAGGGCCTTTTGAAAAGCATTGTCCGCAGGATCGAACCAATTTCTTATCGTGTCAGTTTGTGGCGGATTGTCTATTAAGACTTATTGGTCGTGAGGATTTGCTGCCATGTTTACGTCCACTGAAAGGATTGGATAAACGCGCGAAGCAACGAGCGACAATGGAGAAGATTTTGACAGACCTTGGTTTAGAGTTACCCAAGAGTGCGTACGCCACTTCAACGGGTAACAATGTCGCGTATGGTGGAATGGTGTCAAAATCATCATCGTCCGCTGCAAAGGCCACTACCACGGCTGCTGCTAAGAGAGCATTAGCAGGTAATACGACAACCGCTGCTAGTCGTGTACCCAGAGCCAAAAAGACAAGCACAAAGCAACGGATCGCTAATACAGATACAGCAAATCCATTGTTGAATGTAGATTCAGCAACAGCACCAAAACAAACAAATCGAAAGAAAAGAAAACAACCAGAACCGTCCATAGAACTGCAACAATAAGAACCATACCTTAAACCCAATGTACAATAACAGATAATAATATTGTATTATTATTTTGATTCTTTGCGCACTTGAACCAAAAAATAGCATTCATTCTTTGATGAAAGAAATGTATTGATAATCGCCTTTTTGGTTCATAAATATTAAAAAAGTAGATAATAACGAAGAAGAAAATCAAAATAATTGGTTGGGTTGTTTCTTGCTATTCAACTCTCTCTTCAAGTCATTGTACTCTTATTTGTATGACAGGGACAGTAGATATGCTTATTGCTGTTATCATCATTACACCATTAAACTAATAATAATGTCGCGCATGATGGAAAGAACCGAGCGATCCACCGTACATACGAATCAATCCTATAGAATACCATCATCATTGACAATGGGAGAACAATTGACACACTATCAAAATTTGCAATATAGCCAGCAACAACACGCGACCCACCACAATAGTGATCGATATCCTTGTCCGCAACCACCACCAGAACACCAACAACAAGCACCGTCTAGTCGTCTACCCAATTCTATAGACACAGCCCCAACATATTGGGGATCCACAATAGAGCCACTGTCCATATTATCTAGTATGCCGCAAACGTCTACAAATGTACCATCGTGGGGGCTTTCGTCCGGTAACCAGACCAACACCGCCAATAATAATAATGCTACAATGTATTCTACAGAACAATTTGTTGGATGGGACCAGGTTGCTGACCCTACACTATCAAGTAATATCATTAGTTCCACCGTGCATGGACATGTAGTGGCGACATCAACTCCTTCTCCCGAATCGCGAGTCAAAATGAACCATAATATACCTACTGCATCGCATGATATTACAAGTCTGCTACCTCCAGTAAAAGTGGTCTTGCCTACACCAAGTGATGTTAACTACTCCATTCCTGCAACTGTTCCACAGTTGATGGTGAATGAACGTAACTCAACAAATCACTACAGATGCACTCCAAATGATATTCCAACAACACACCCATATTACCAACAGCAACAACACATCAACAACAACTCTGGATCATCGTCGTGCGAATCTCATCATAATCAGGACGGTCAGTATCAACAAGTTGCCACACATCAACAACAGTCATCACTTTCTTCTGCAGTTATGCCGGCCCATTATACATCGGATAGCATCCCGACGACCAAGAATCATCCTTATGTAATGGAAAACAATGGGCATGTGGACATTTTGTCTCAGTTCTTATCGACATCGGCACTTTTACAAGATTCCCGTGCCATTACATCAAACCAAGTGCGGCAATTTCTTTCTGAAGCAGAACAATTACGATCCGGCCAACAACACACATCAAATATCCTTCAACCCGTGCGACAGACTGTAGAAATGATTCCCGTAACGTATGTTTCTGGGCGGGATCCACAATACTCGTCGTCTGGCCCACTGCAAGTTAAAGTCGCCGCATCTGAGTGGTCAGATGGGTCAGTTGAATTCAATTCCGTTATGCATACAAAAAAATCATTACTATTTCCTTCGCCATCATCAATAGAACAACCACCATCACACGCATTGCCACACAATGCACCATCCATGATGATGATAAATAATCATGCTGATCCTGCACAACCTAATAGCGGCACAAAAAGCAATAGAAAAGTATCTATGTTTAATTAAACTCGTCGATGTGAAATCCCCGAAGAAAACAAAACCAGTCATCATCGTTATCGTCATCATAATCAATGACCAAATACCGCCATGTTAATAATAATCTATCTCTATTTTATATTATTGTGATTCAGGAAGTGTTCGATACTCAGTAAATAAAATGCAATACGATTAAATATATCTTTTGGAGCGAAATAAATATAAATATATATATATATATATATCTATATGCAGTGTGTACGAATTTGTGGAACATCTTGGAGCGTCTAGTAATATTTATTCATTGCTTCAGACCACAGGTGAGTATTATCATGCTTGGTGCTATTGTGTGAATAAACCATGAATAGCGAAAATAAGGATCAAAAAATCATCACTCTTTGGGGTGTCTGGTGTGCAGCAACAAGTAATGCGATTTATCGGTGTCAATGTATATCAAGTCCTTCTATTGCTACAAATAAAAACGAAGAATTAGAGAGTACTTCTTCTCCCATTACGACTACGCCCACTACAACAACCATCGAAAATCATGGCACCACATCGTCATCTTTGGGTGTTTTACTTGCGTTTAATGTTCGCACCAATGTATTTCGTGGAGCATCTCTGTCGGAGTCATCACCGTGGGGCTATTTGAATGATGCGGTCTATGTTGCTCGTGCCGGAGGAGAAGACGCGATACAACAAGAGAATATCTTTGCAGGGGACCTAAAACTGGTAGGTTATTCAACAACATTAAACAAACTTCTAATGCATGAACCATTAGAAACAACAACAACATCACCACCAGTAACCGCGACAAATAGACGATTGTATTTTGATTCTGAATACCTACTACCTGCTAATATGCCGGTCTGTATTGCGCGTAAAGTAGTAATGAATACAGCCACTGATGTATTTATTCATCGTTTCTACCAACTACACCATAACATGCTTGCATTGAATCGCACGGACTGTGGAGTATTGAAACAACTAAAACAGGAAGGTCGTATTCTGCACACGACTGTACTTGTTGATATGCGAAATCTTGATAACATTTCAAAAGATGTGTTTCATATTCCAACCATTTTGGGCATTTCATTGCCAGCGTGGATCCAAAATATTAATAAGGACGATGAACAACGGCAGACGGACCATGTGCTGGATGACATGCAAATACCCAGCACCAACGACGACTCGTTTATCAAGGATCATCCTCGAATTCGTCTATGGACACATGAAGATATTACAAATCTTCCTATAACAATGAATATTAGTTTTAATCTTATCGGTGAATGGTGTAAGACAACGGCAGTCGTGCGTGTTCGTAAACTCTGTGTTCGCCGAGGTGATGGTCGCGAGTTGGACGTAACGGAAGGCGCTGCATCGAACGGAGAATTATTTGCCATGTTAGATAACCAATTTGCAGGACTTATGATTCATGGGAATTATCGAACAAATATGGTGCAGCACATGAGTCGCAACGATGGGCGTAATATATCTTGGTCGAACAGTGATATCTGGACACATCCGGCCTTGGTTTCTTCAGAGCCCCGCACCATTTCAACTTTACGAGATTACACATCGCCACCACAAATCATTATTGGTTTTGAAACTCACGATCGCCGTATTGTGGAAGTGGAAATTGAACGTGGCGCATGGCTTCGAACATCACCACCCATCACGATTTCACAATCGTCTCCTGCGCTTTCACCACAGACACTAACGCGAAAATTTCAAGAAACTCAAATTCTAATTGAATCACTACCACCAGGATTAGATACGTCGTGCATGGTCATTGGTGCGTGCGCTTTATTCAATCATGCTACATGGATCGATTATGATACCAATACAATGTGCATGTACAAATAATGGCATATACTAGAAATATGTATATATATACATACGAATTTTAACATTCATATATATATATTGTTCTATTTCAGAAATATTTTTATGACGATTTATGTGTAGCCATCCAATTTTGTAGGCAATGATGATCACAAACAGCAAACGGCAATGAGCGTTGTTGGTCATTGTCGTCGCTACTGGCATTCGCATGATCGTCGCTGCGATATATCCAAAATGATAAAGAATTTTCAATGGATTGCACGATCGGCGTTGTTGTTGTTTTTTGTGAAGATACATATTCCTGGTATTGTGTAGGCGTCATATAGACATCAATCTCCGCACCGCAATGTGCGCACTGAGTTTGCACTTTGCGACTATCGTTCTCTCCATGCATCAAACCAGACCAGACAAAAGGATATGATACTGCGGATGCACAGAATCTGTATGCTGGTTGGACATAATCGAACCAAAGTTTTTGTACATATCTCTCCGTGGGTGCATAGTAAAAACTATGCATCATTATATATATATATATATCTTTATAGTCAATACAGTTATTAAAAAAGATATATAGTTTTCGCTTTATCTTGTATGCCACAAAATTACCACAACAACACTTGATTTTTCTATTACCATTATTATCATCTTGTACGACTTGCACAAGAAAACATTTAGTCATGGCGACAAAAGAAGATGACCACTAAGTGAAGAAGTCGAGGACTTTTAGTCATGGCGACAAAAGAAGATGACCACTAAGTGGAGAAGTCGAGGACTTTTAATGACAGTTTAAATCAAGTGGAGAAATATATTCATCAATTAGAGGAAAAACTTGCAAAGGTTCTGAAACGTATTGATGAAATAGAGGAAGTCTGCATTCCTGTCAAGCAACTTGTTTAGTTTGTACCCAAATAGGTTTCTCTCTACAAAACGTTAGGGCCTATAAAATGTAAACTAAAGTCCGTATTATCACAATTGTATGTCCATAATGTGCATGCCCAAGAAAATAATAAAACCTGACGTCGCCGGAGTTGTGGGGTATGTGTTTTATTTACAACCAACCAGCAAACACAAAAACCACCCAAATCGATACGCCCAGTAGTTATATTCTTACAGTTTACTAAATAATATTCATAATACAATGGCAGACCACGATTATCCAGCCGCTTTGACAGCAATTGCTATGGAATAACACAAAACGTAACTCTTGTTGGTCCTGATGATTTATCCCATGTTTGAACAGCATCTATGTTACCACGCTGGAACTACAAAATTTCGAGACTTCTGAAGAAGTCACCAGCATCATTATCAGAGAGGAACTTGAATCATGGGACGCGTTTTATTCTTCAAAGAGTGGATCCATTTTGCGTATCATAAAGCAAGGTTTTAATATCTCTATACCCAGAAAAACCACGCAGGTAATTGTTGCTCCTGCGAGTCGGGATAGATTGGAACCAGATGGAACAAGGATTTATGTTTTCGATCAGCCTGTCCGTATCTCCATCATCACTAAATGCTCCGTTGGTGAACACACAAAAGTAACTTCCTGTACAACACATGACTGGTCTGCTGGCACAGTTGCCTTTTTGAAGATTCCAACCATTGCTACTGACTTCAATGTTCAACCCACAAAGAAAATCCGTATTTCTTGTACTACCAATTTACCTGAAGGAGAGCCCTTTGGATTCGTGTTTTTGTATGACAGTAACTAGATTTTATTTTCTTTTCAAGTTGCATATTAAATAAACTAATTGTGCTTAATATTTTTGTTTCATCTTGAATACTATTTCTTAACAGAATGTCAACAGAAGCAAATCGATTTGATATCTCTACAGAAAGATTGAATTACGATGAGGATATCTATCATTTTTGTGATTACGATGAATTTTTAATAAGATTTAAACGTTCTCGTACATTTCAAAATATGACACCAATAAGGTGGGGATCGGCTGGACCAGGTTGTCCAATGATTGGCCTTTCTCAGTGGTATGCTGATGGTAAATATGCACGTGGTTTGCAGGTGTTTTTTGATGAATGTCTCGAACCGTATATTGGTGTTTTGGAAATACCAGACCATATTGGATTAAAGGGTGCCCGTACAGTAAAACCCAAACGGATTTGGCCAAAAGAAGATCAAACTATAATTACTTCGCGGCGTGCGCGTTTGTAAATCAAATAAATTAAGTAAGGTCCCTATTGTCTGGTATCAAACGTTCAAGTTCAACCGCACAGCGTTCTGCTTTCTCTTCTGCTTTTCTCATGTTGGAAAGAGAATTTTGGTAATAAACATCTTGTTCTTGAACACTAAGACCTTTCATCGTCTCCACCAGTTGAACCAATTCCTGATCGGGCAATGGTGCTTGTGCAGACTGCTCGTGGGATGTTGATTCTCGATGCGGTGACTGCTTAGTAGTGGAAACTCACCGCGGGAAAGAATCGTGCTGCGCTGTGTATTGTATTGAGATTAACTAAAAATAGTACAACCAATATGTAGATTATGGTGTGTCCTGTGTGTTTGTAATAAGAAAACAAAGTTCTATTATAGTATTTGCACATAAACCTGGTAACGTAATCAAGGTTTACTCTGGGGTTACGTGGCGGGACCTGTAATGCAAAAAAACTATCATAAACAAGTATCTACTCTTAACGAGTCAAGTTATATTTTTACATCATGTTCTATGACGCCTGTGGGTGTTGATACAGGGTCGGTATAGGAGCATAATTGGTATTGGCAGAGTTGTGGTCATCTTGTTGCTTTTGTCTTTTTGTTGGTCGATTGAATTCATCTACTATTGTGGCGGTCACCACACTAGTGTATACGGGTGGTAGTGCATTGGGGTCCATCATAGCAACGTTTTGTAAAGTAGGCTGAATTGAAGACGGCGATTGTGATTGCATCATAAACGATTGGTGCTGTTGATGCGATGTTGGTTGCAACTGTATGGACGTGTGTCCTTGTGGTGCGCCCATTGAATAATGATGTGGGTGTTGTTGCGCGATTGATTGTTGTTGGTGTTGTGGGGGAGGATGTTGGATGTGTTGTACGGTGACGGTTGGATTTACGGCTGTCGCATTTCGCGGAGGGCGGCCTCGTCCGCGCTTCTTCACAATCGGAGGCGGTGGTTGTTGTTGTGCTGTTATGGCCTGTGCTGCTGTTACAGCGGGTAGTATGCTTGGTGTTGTAGAATACCCTGAGGCGGCTTCTACGTGCGGGTTCGCTCGCATTGGTGCATATTGCCCTGGGGGACAACCCATTATCGTCATACCCATGGGGTCATCTTCAAAGAAACAGTTCAACGTAGTGCCATAGCGACCACTATTATTTGTTGCATTGGTCGTTTGTGCAGGTGTAGTCATAGCGTGTTGTGTTGATGGTGGTAGGGGTGCAGTGTTGGTAGACACGCCTTGTGAGTAAGGTTGCATTGTGTGGAATGACTGCGGCGTCGGTGGTGTAAATGATGGTGTCTGATGCATCGAGTGAGGTGACGAAAAAATGATTGGGCGGGGATGATATCCCTGTGGGGACGAAGATGAATGGTGTTGCGGTTGATCACAATTCATAGAAGGAACCTGGTTTGGAATTGTTGGTCCAGATGCCATGGTGGTGTTTTCCATTACACTGGTGTGAATAGCGTTGTTGTTTGGACCAGGAATAAAACAATTGCTGATATCATTGTTAATTTGTAGAACCCCGTTTATGGTATCGATCGGCGGTATCGACCCAGTAACGACACTGGGGTGGGTTGTTGCTGGTGAACCCGAGAACGTAGATGATGTGGTAGCAGTGGTTGGAGAAGGTGTGGTTATTAATACGCTTGCTTTCTTTTCCAAAAACTGATGATACATACTCGATGTTGATGGTGTATGTTGCTGTTGTTGAGTATTTTGCGGGTTCGGCGAATGATTGGGTGCCTGATGCGCAGAAATATTATTATTATTGGTGGGTCTATCTGGTTGCTGCGGCACCGATGACATAACATCTGTAGGTCCATGATATCCGCGTAGATTCCACGTATGTGATTGTGCTCCAACTGTTGTGGCGACCCCTGGTAATGATGTCACAGGTGTGGATCCAATCGACCCATTCATATTTGGGAACGCGCACTTTGATTGTGGTGATGCTACTGGAGACGTACCAAAGTAATTACCGCCATTGTTCATTGCAAAACAATTACCACCACCAGTATATTGGCCGGGTCGACACGCCACATTACCAGTTTGGTTGTTGCAAGCGCCGTTGAAACGCTGAGTAGCAATTGAAGAAGAAGTGTGATTTGGAGATGCTGATGTGGTTGCATGCATGAACCCAGCGTAACCGGATCCACCTGAGTGTTGTTGTTGTTGTAAACATTCAATAACCATGTAATGTGTGGTGAACACTGGGTCATGAACAATATCAAAAACATACTGTTCGGACATTTGGCGAAATTCTTTTGCATCCAAATCACCACCATATCGTTTCAAGCGACGTGATGAGGGCGCAACCTGCAGATGAACATGTGCTGGAACCCGGAAAATTTCACGCGCCACGTGGGACAGATACATTTGTTGCATGGCGGCATCGGGATCAAATCGTTCCGCCAAATGACGTTTTGCACATGCAAAACTACAAAAATTTCCATAAAAGTTGCCAAACGTTCGCGTGCGATTATCGTAATGGCGTGGAATCAACACAGGAGGTCCGTCGAAGGCTTCTTGATCCAACCAACAAGGCATCGTGGATGATTTGGGCCAGGTCTGTATCGTTGATGATAAAATCGATTCCTTTTCACCAATTAGACTCGCCTTTAGACCATTCCAAGGGTCGTGAAAATTGTAGGTGCTGCAAGATGTGTCTGCCAGGTGTGTGAGCGCGCTGCAAGAAATGTTAACTGTGCGGGGTGTTCCATCGGATTGAGGATAAATATGTTGCCAAAACATGCCACGACGGTCGATGGTAGATTCGGCCTGTCGACCCTGACGCACGACTGGATTCGGACGACCATTTTCACCAATTTCTTGTCCACCATTCACAAGAGTTCCAGGTAGAAGAACTCCATCCGTGGCAACTTCCACCTTTTTCTTTCGTCCACGTCGTTTCGGAGCCGCTGGTGGCGGCGGTATAGATGTGTCTGCTACAGACGATGTATGATTAGTGTCGCCATTGGGCGCATTCATAGCAGATGATGATGATGATACCAACGCCATAGGATCAATTATATCGTGGGACGACCCAGTATCGATATTGTTGTTATTGATCACATCTGAACTAGGTACAGTCGTGGAGTCAATCATCATTGCATCGTCAATGTTTACGTTACCAAATGATGATCGAGATCCCATCGTAGTGTTTGCAGGTTTGTTATGAACCTCCTTAGGTCCATCTACATCCATTGCTTCCATGGGATCCAACGTCATGGACATTGAAAAAAGGAAACACTGCCAAGTAATTAGGAATAAATATAACACCCGAGTCTGTGTGTTAGACAGACAAGACCAACTACGTATCGGTAAGAAAAAGAAACAACTAAATCGAAAAAAATAAGTACTACATAAAATAAGGTATTTTCTCTGCCATAAAATTATTTTGGCGATATTTAATCTGACAAAGTAGTTGCGTCATATTTTATAATTTATTAAATCCATTTTCATCTGATATATATTATATACACACGGGCGAATGGTCGTGCCTTGTTTATTATAACGAAAACAAAATAAATCAAATTATTTATATTATCATGAGTGGTATGTGTGGGATCGGGCGGATTTGTTCAATATGTGATGTTGGAAATTGTTGCTAAATAAATCTTTATTACCCACATAAAATGTTGTTCAGACTACAAAACGATATATGCATATATATATATATATGAAGTGTTTTTAATTTGTAATGTTGATATACAACCCCAAGACACACACACTGAATTTGTGTGTTCGTGTGAAAAGAAAGGTTTATATACCAATAAATATTGAATATGGCGAATCGTGACGATAATGATGGTGATAACTACTACACTGCATCCCTGGCATCCTTACCTTCTGATATATTACGTGAGATCATTCGTCGGGCACCTATTCGCGACGTACTCAGTTTGGCAACAGTGAATAAACATTGTAACCGTCACATTGTGACGGATCACATGTTTTGGTCCGCGATGCAGAAACGGCATTACCTGGAGCCGGGACCCGCAAACAGAACACCTACTTCAGCACGGGCTCGTCGACGACAACGTCGTCCTACTGCTGCTGGCGATGATGGTAATGTGGATAAAACTGGAACACTCCCCACAGAACCATTCAGACAATACCGTCGTTCCTTCATTCAACATCATCGTCGATTGACATCATGGAAAGAGTACGAACAGAATTGGAATCGGTTTTTGTCAGGTCCCAATGGTCGGTGTTTCTACACCATATTTAAAGTCATTTGGATCGTTTTATTAATGACGTTGTTTTCCGTTATCATTGGGCATTTTTTATATGGAGATTGTTGGAAGTTGTATAATCCTGTGGATCCACATGTAGATTTACACACGGAAGGACTTGTTCGCGCACTATTAGCACAAGAGATACGAAATCATACATATCTACAAAAGACCCATAATGCAAGTCGCATAATTGAATTATTTCGACACGAGCACAGCAAACAGATTCGCAACACGGACGGCACCAGTATTCATCATAGTGGTGATAACTCTCATTCATCACCATCCGATGAAGTATTATACTGTATGATATCATGGCAACGATCCGAGAACACCCAACAAGATAGGCTACATCATCGTGGCATGACAGCGGATCAGTTTCTTGCTAACATGCTTCTTCGAGCCGTACTGGAAGTATCCACCACTGGGGGCGCTCTGTTACACGATACCATCGTAGACTCATTCAATCAGTCCGTATGGATGTCGTCTTCATTGTTTCAAGACCATCACACCACATTTGCAGTCTTATTCATAGCATCTCTGGGAGGTATCGTGATAGCGTGTTTTGCGGGACTCATGTGGTTTATATTTTATCGTGTGTATCGATACCCGCATAAGGCTCTGCAGCGGTTCTGGTTCACAGAAGATACCATGCAGTTGTAGACAATTTTACTAAACAGAGAGAGATATATATACGCTACAACAATAAATATTATACATCTCCACAGCGAATCTACTACCGCATCTACTTGAATTTTATCACAACTATGAATTACTTTCCAACAATAGGTAGAGGCAATGGAATCCACTGCACTTCGGCATCCTCAATACATTCACCAAGAGGATGTTGTCCCGGTTCCGTGTTGAGTAAATGAACTTTAATAGATGAGAACGCCGAGACATGGAAGCCTTGTGTACAAATAGGCTTAACAATGTCCCTCAAGTCGGTCTTTGGTGTAAACTTACATCCATATGGTCCAAATGTACTTGCGACGTGAATAATACCAAACGCATGGTCATTGTTACTATCTGACCACATACCGCGGGGACCCAGGATGCATTGTGAGTAGTTACCCGACACCGTATCCGCAATACAATCAACATTATACTGGTACACTGCACGCATTGCATGATGCATGCACACCACACCCTCCTCATCTGTTTCGGAGATTGGAACACCATTCGCACAAATAACGTAGGTGCCTTTCGATCGTTTGCCATCCTTTATCACAAATCCATATTGTGCATACAATGGGTGCACGTTTTTCTGTGGAAGAACTTTTCCGTCAGCGGCAATAACAGGATGTTGAGATTCAGAAGACATGATGAGGATAATAATGATACTCAACAGTGGTTTAATAGACTGGTAATACTCATTACCCGCAATAAGTCTGAACAACTCTTTCGATACCACAAATGATTACATGCAAAAACATTTTCGTTGTAAATTTACGCACGTTTTATTTGTAAATTTACACACGTTTTATTTATACTAATACAGGTCTTGCTACGTAGCCTCGAGTAGGAAATTTGTAAGAATGTGTCTGTACTATGTATTGTATTAAGATTAACTAAAAATATTATAACCACTATGTAGAATATGACGACTTCTGTATGTTTGTGATGAGAAAACAAACTTCTATTAATAGTATTTGTACAGAAACCTGGTTACATGGTCAGGGTGTACTCTGAGGTTATGTGATGCGACATGTATACTATGCCAATTGCTGTTACAGTGAATAGAGGGGTTGTTGAGATGAATTTGGGAGTACTTGATTTTGTTGCCACAATGCATGCTGGGACTGCATGAGATTATGGCGTCGATGAACCAAATTTTCAATGTCTGGTCCGAGTTGGATTGCGTTCGACGGAATCTGTTGTTGTATGTTGCGTAATGCTGATAAATATTGTTCGTGCGAGGATGATAATGATGCATCCCGCACTCTGCCACTACTATTGTTACCGATTGGTGCATGTTGATTTTGTTCCAATGATAACAGTTGCATTAATGCATCACGATAAATAATTTCGCGACGTTGCAACTCTGCAACAATGTCCGCCAGGGTGTTGACATATGAGTAGTTGACAAGATCGACAGCCAGTTTACGATCATTCACAAATGTCGCAACACGATCAAACATGACTTTCCGTTCTTGTATATTCGTCATTGTCGATGACAGTGGGGTTGCTGACGTTGTTGTTGTTGTTGGTATTGACGCGACTGAAGAAGATTTTTTTCTTGTCGACCTCTTGGAGTTGTTCGGAACTGTTTGCTGTTGTTGCATCATTGTGGAAACAATTTCTTGTTCTTTAGAGAGTAATTGTATCGCTTGGTCTAATTCATCGTAAGATTTTTTTAGACTGCCTCGATACATGTTGGTAGCATTGCGCATTCGTTTGAATGCTTCGCCAGCCAGAAACTGTGCCTGATCTGTATTTGGCAACATTTGGATGTACTGATGCTTTTGCTCCTGGTGTCGATGCTTGGCCAATTCCTTTTCTTGCTCTGCCAACTTTTCTTGCCGCGCACGCATTTCACGAAACTGTTGGTGGTCTACTGCACATTCACCAACACAAAGATTCTTACGTTGTGCTTCACGTTCCCACTCCTCAAAAGAATTCACGTGCGTGCGAATGGCTGCTGGTCGTACCTGCCGATACGGTTCCTGCTGTTGAGACGACAGATCGTCGGCACCATGTTGCTGTTCTGACGACATCGTATCGTGCGAATTGGAATAGACCGATAATCGTGCGCGATGATGCTGTGGCATTACTTTTTAAAAATTTTTTTATATCTATATATCTATGATGTAAGGGTTTTCTATACACAGACAATATTATCCGATTGCTTTATCATATATGTGCAGTACGACTTTATTCTTAACAAGACACAATTATCAACCACACAATAGGATTTGAACAAATTTATACCAACAGATTACACATTCATATAATGATGAGGGACTAATGGAACGAGCAGATCCGTCTCGTGTATAAAATATCTATTTGATTCCCTTGTGCCAAAATCATTAACCAGACATACATATAAACAATAAATAATGCTATCATAAGTACATAAACGATAAAAATAAGCAAATAAAAGTATCATCTTTTCGTTTATCATATATATAACACCGAATATACATACGGATGCAGATACAATACAGTGACTTCGACGGCAGCGATATTGTTAGCAAAGACATCACTACCACCAACAACAACGATCATGTTCCCTACACTGCGATGGCAGAAGATGATAATACAAGGGACCCCAATATTATAAGAAGATTCTACAACAGGTGGTGTTGCTGTTCTCCATCATCATCATTATTGTCGCGGTATTCAAACGAAGGAAACACTACTACCGCGGATAATAGTAACAATAATAACAACACCACCAACGATAATAAAAACAGTTATACTACAAACTATCTTCTTCCAACGGACCGCACAAATATGTTCGAATGGATACAAGACTATCAACACGTCGTAGATATCCTCTTACTTGCTGTTGTCTTTATACTGCAAAATATTATTGCCACACACCCAACCTGGATCTTTGGATCATTGTGGCACGTGCGTTTATTCGCCGCATTGCTGTTCGGACTTCCCGTATACATGTGTATGGTTACATCACAACGAACAACCCTAAGAGTAATTGTTGCTGCAAGTGTTGCAATTTTCGAAAATATTATCTTTATACCATTGTACTGTTTACAGCAATTGCGAATTAATTATACGACAACCCCTAGCCTTACAGACATGTCACAAGTCATCGACGCTACAAGTATAGTTGTCTATATATGGCTTTGGTTCATCTGTGTGACCTTCCCCACCATGTTGTGGCACACGATCCGTAACAAATCATCACTACGACGAAATATTACCCCGTCGTTTATTAGCGGTAACAGCGCAATCTATTACGATCCACCCAGTGTTGTTTAATGAATATATAACTCGAGTATATATATACACATATATATTTATGTATCGGAAAAGTACTGTATTGTATATTAATTTGGTAAATTATTCTTTGTATTGTGTTGATGTGAAAAATGATTCAAGTGCCGAGGCACAAAACAGACATACATATTTGTCATCAACAAAATTCAAACATATTATATCCAAGGATATAACTCGAGTTATATATACAGACTTTTAACAACCATAAATGTTATTAATTACTCATATGGAGGATTCTTTTATGAAGGTGTTTGGATCCAATATCATAGTTGTGTATTCCAAGTGTAATCATTAGGATCATGTGTACAATTATTTGTTGAGGGGCCTACTTAAAATTATTTATTGGTGCATAATATAACTCGAGTTGTATTATGTGCATAAATAACACACAGTCTAATAATATGTGATAGTCCCCATGAAGATGGTTGTATCCAACATGATAGGACACTCCGAGTGTAATTGGTGTGATCACATATACTGTAATTTATTTGTGATCACCTACATAACTCAAATGGTACCTTATATATATACCTCGAGTTGTATGTGTGGAAATTAAGGAAGTGTGATTATACACACTCACTTAGCGAACGGTGTGGATAGTCCAAGTGGGGTATCATTTTATTGTTGCAATAACAGGTTATTAATATAGTCCTCAATAATGACACATAAATTGTCTGCACATTGTGCAAAATCTGATTTTGGTTTCACATTGTCTGTTGCCGATGAGGCATGGACGTGCCCACGATTGCGACGCGCCAATTGTGTGGCATTCCATGTATATACATCTTGTCCCAGTTTTTCTAATGCACTGTGAATTATCTTGCGGTATTGGTTGGCTTTGAATCTCCAAATATACTCATATTTGACTGCAGGATTTACACTACTTTGCATGGCCAATTGATGAATGTGAGATAGACGATCGCATGCATCACAAATTTCGTCATACTTTTCCTGATTACATTCTGCAAATGCGTGAAGGTGTAGCAGTCGTTCGCACATCCCAGGATCGTTGAGTGCGCTTGGGTATTGTGCAAGAATATGGCGTGTTTTGGTTTTTTGGTCACGAGCAAATCCAGCCGCAGCACCAACTGCAACTCCAAGCACAGCCCCAATTGCACCACACGCAAAAACAAGATCCATTATACCGGCAGTTAGAAAAACTTAATCAACCAACCAACTCACTCTTGATATGTATATAGAATTATAAATACACACTTGAATAAAAAAATGTGACACACTTGTGTAACAAAATATTCGTGTGAGACAACAAATTATTTCGCACAAATGCAGGGAATGAAATATAAATAAATAATTTGTGGTACTTTTCAACATGAATGTATCGTATTTGTATTATTTCCAAATTTGTGAATAATACGGAGATATATATATCGTAGGGGTAAAAAAATTATCTACTCTTTTGTCGCATTTTTTGCTGATCTAATTGTGTATGTGTATATTTGTGTGTGTACAATTTTGTTGTTTCAATTAACAGAACGGCAGATGACCTACAAATACGTGGGCCTCAAAACATGTATCGCACAAAGTGTGATTGGAAGATACGTAGTCATGTGTGACATCATCACACCAGTTAGAATAGTACTCCGCGATATCTGCCTCAGTACATGCTGTCAGTTTCACAACGTGAGTAAGACATAACGTAATGCCACAATCTTCACATCGTTGATGACAACCTTTTATCTTGTGGCGTGCGCGATGTTGATGATCGTTCAAAAGAATTGAGTTGGTGGCACAAACACTATTACTATCGTCAATATCATCAATATCTTGCTCTACACCACTCGCACACATCGCGCAGTCCGAAGGGTATTGTGTGCTAAAGCACTCCATACAGAGGACAATATCTGGCGACGTTTGTTGCGCGACGCCGGTGTTGAAATGATCGCAGGTTTGCACTTTTTCATCATCCGGCAGCGATGGCAATGACGACGAAATGACAACAGAATGCGACCTGCAAACATGTTGCGAACACGTAGTGCACTGTGTGCATCCCGTGTGGAGTAGTCCACCTAATTCAGGAACGTGGCAATAGGGTGCCGTTTCGCCGTTTTTTACAGACGTAATTGAGTAGATTGACAATGCCATTGATAAATATCAAAATGGCAATCCGTTGTTTGGTCTCACAGGGAGGAAAAATGCGTGTCGGTTCGCACGGTTTCACAGACAAAAGAAAATGTGAATTGGTTCGTTTGAGTGTCTTCACGGTGTCTAGAGAGCATTATGATCAAGGTAGGGGGTCGTGTAAAAATGAGACACTATCTCGAGGTACTGATGTCCTGCAAGAACACTATATAAACATGTGTATAACGATACATTATTTAATTATAATCTACAATTGACTGAAAGTTACATATATATATTGGCGTGGTGCCTATTCTTGCTTTTCGAACACGAACACACGATACATGGCAATTACATCCCATTCTTCGCGAGACAATAAATTACGTGCGAGTCCCATTCGGCGTAATACATGTCGATTGGACGGATCTGCCATTTCTCGGCGTGCAAATTGCGGGGCTGGTTCTGAAAGCAATAGACGTAACTTGTTCTCTTCCGCAATTCGAATCATATCATCCATTTGAATTGTGTATTCATAGCATCGTAGCGTATCTTCCATGGCAAATCTGTAACAAATACCTGTTGGAATGTGAAAATTATGATTATTATCTGCAGAAGCAACAACATGATCATCCGTGGTGGACTTTCGATGTGTCTGTGAATCTCCGCACATGTATGGCAGATCACTAGGGCGTTGGAGACTGATTGCGCAATGTGGACCGACCCAATTGCCGTCATGTTGTCTTATAAGACGACCAATCCGATCGGCATCGGGAACAACACCAACAAATACTCCTTGTGGTTTTAAATAGTAAGAAATATTGGCCATGAATGCTCGGAGAGTATTTAAACTATCGGCAGCATATTGTGCGGCAAATTGACACGATATCAAGTCAAAAATACCTTGGTGCTGTTTAGATGCCGATAGTGATGTCCGTAGCGATGACGAATGCGGATGATGCATCATTTGGCTAGATAAGACAATCGCAGCATGTTTATCGTTTACATATCGAGGGCCAATAGTATTACCGATGGCGTGTTGTTCTTGATTCTTCTGCTGGAAACTTGATGCTGGTGCTGCAGCAACCAAGAGCGAGGAAGTAGTATTGCTTGGTGTCCGTGTCGGTTCGGTTACGTTTTCACTGCTATTACGTACGCCTCTATCAATGCGCACATTGTCATTATTATAGTGTGGTGGCGGGCAGCAATGGCAAATATCGATCATCTTGCCAAGAGACTTGGTTTGAACATGTTTGTAAAACATGATTTGGGTGTTGTCCAAGAATGCAGGAACGGTAAAGTCTGCTTGAACAAACGAAGCGTGGTATGGGCTGATGTTTTTCCGCCATCGTCGTTCTGCCAATCGGAGACACTGATCCGAAAGATCAACGAACAAAACGCGTGCTGGATTGATGTATTCAAGTTTGTATACGTCCTGCCCTCTGCCACATCCAAGATCTAACACGGTCAGTCCATTGTTGCGATTCTTGTCGTTGTTAACAGTTTGTAAGCCCGTGGGAGTTGTTGTCTGAACAGATAAAAACGATGATGCTGGTGTTGTTAATGATGATGGTGCTGTGCATAATGCATATTGCTGTTGTCGCCAACCAAACTTGTTTAACAAAATTGTTTTGATAAAATTGTTCATTCCTTTGATACGATTGGCCGGAGTTGCACACCGTCGTCGCGCTGACCGTGCCATCGTTTTCTTTCCCGCAGAGATGCACAATGCATTATAGAGACTCCACAATTGCAAACTGCATTCGCGCATTGTTACAACCCGACTGGCATATTTATCGAGGGAAACGGTAACGGGTGAACGATACACAATAATTGTATTGTCCGCCGATGGTTGGTGGGGATAGTGGGGTCCATGTGAGTTGGTTGACTCATCCGCGACAGTTGTAATTTGTAATTCATCTTTAGGCTGTGATAATGTTGTTGCTGTTGCCTCATGTTGTGCATGTCCACCGTCACATCCTGTGGCGGAAGTCGATGTAACAATGACTGCCAACTGGTTGGCGGGGGACGACGTTACACTGTTAGATTGGACGGCCTGTGTGATTACTGAATGTAAATTTGCATCATCTGAGAATAATTCTTGTGGTATAACAACTGTCGTGCATGTTTTCAGAATCGGTGCTTGGATGGACAATTGACGGTCCGCGTCAATTGAACTTGACGAACCTGGGATGGTGGTGATGCAGTTGTCAATCTTCGTTTTCTTTTTCTTATTTCGTGATGATTCTTGATATTGTTGACTTTGAAGGGGTGCAGAAATTATAGCATTATTATCATGCCGATTGGATGCGGCGGTTGCATTGTTAGTATGAAATCCCCTGGTAAAATCTGAATGAGACGGTCCGTTGTGTATTGTTTTTGTCGCGGCATTATTTTCGTCTTCTCTCTGTTGTTGTGCGGCTCCTAGCGCAGTTGTGTTGGCAATGCGTTGCATTTCACGGCATACGCGTTTGAATCGTTTCATATTTTCTTCCATAATTAAAACCGATTGATCATCTGCCATGTTGCTGTCGCAAGTATTTGAGATGCAACCTGAGACACCTGCAGCAGTAGTCCCGCATGTGTACTCGTTCTTCTGGTTGTTGGTTGCTGTTGTTTTACGTATTGTAATCTTCTCAACCGTATAGGTGTTCGCAATGGAAGGAGTGTGATGTTGAGTTCTTGTACTCACATGATCGACAACATCGCTGATTGTAGTCTCATTCTCGGGTTTTTGTGGAATTATCTGCGTTCCTACTCTGTTTGCTTCCGACGACAGTAAGAATGGTACTGCTGCTGTAGGTTTTGCATTTGCTGTTGCGGTGTCACTCGTTGGTGTTATTGGTAGTGATTGTACTTGGTCTTCTTCTACACCCTTTTCAGGAGCACTAATAGATACCTTCTTCTGCCTTTTCTGTTTATGCGACCTTTTTGATTGCGGCATGTTTTGTCAAGTTTTTCTTTGATTGATTGGATTGTACTTTGTTCGTATGTCCAGGAGGGAGGTTGTATTTTTAAAGCGCAGTTATACGCGCGCACAAATTAACCAGTTTTAGTAACAATGTGTAGTTAATTACACATCTTCTCCCACTCTTATTATTATACTAGCGTGTACTTATTTTATTTTTGTGCCTTACCAATTTATTTTTTTTCATTCCGAATGAATGAATGTTTCTAATATCACCTAAATGTGCAAATATACGTATCAAATGCACAAAGTATAAATAAATAAGTCTATTACAATAATGATTGAACATAATATTGTTCGATCAACATTTGTGGATCTGTATGTGTGTGGTACAGTCCATAAGTATTTGGTACAAACAAAACAGAAGCAGTACACGGTTAATTTATACAGAACCTTGTATATTTGGTAAACATTACACATTGAATAATAATTCACGACGATATGTCATCAACTATAATACCTGCAAAATCTTCGGTCCCACCAGGGTCCATTGGAAATCGTGTGATATCAACAAAAGACGCGCTGGAGAAGGCAATTCAGCGTCTGGAGTCCCAAAAGCAGGCAATTCAGCGCGAAAAAACAGTTCTCATAGAAACCATGGAAAAACAAATTCAAAAATTGGATTTGCGTATTGCAGACATTGATAAAGAAATTTTTGGCCAAACAGCAGCATTGTCAACCCTTCGATCTATTTTATTGCCCGATAACGATGCTGATAACTCCGCAAGTATTGTCTCAGGTACAATGATGGGTTCAACTATACAATCTATTAGTAGCACTAACATGTCTGACCCGCAGAAGAAGATTGTGGCCAACAATACAAATAATAATAATAATAATGCTAATGGTGGTACCACCCTTCCAGCAGTCCCAAAACTGATTGCTCCTATTACAGGGGTTGTTACGACAGCAATAACCACTCCAGCAGACGCCGCAGCATTGTTGATGGTACCAAGTAGTAAAGCAATACCGTCTGGAACTTGCAAACCGAATTCATCCGCAACCCAGACAAGTAAAATTAAGACTCATTTTGTTAGTCACACTGATGAGGAAGAGTATTTCTGTCGTGGTGGTTTAAATATGTATGATGGGATTGACAGTGATGAAGACTATTCGGAAGCAGAAGAGTGTGATGAGGAAGATGATGAGGAGGACGAATTTTTAGAAATTGAGGAGGAGAACGCTGATGAACAATATTCAGATGAAGAAACGTTGTCATCATCCTCTTCAGTGGGAGATGATGACGATGCAGGTGATTGTGATGATGGTGCAATGGCTCTTGCGACCATTGGTGCCTCCATAATGGTATCGCCAGCACAACCTCAAAATAAGGTGCTCGTGTCTGACATAAAATCAGCATCACAATTGCCGACAAATGCATCATCCGGGGTAGTTTCCCTGACCACACAACAATCTGGAATAAATAGTGCCAGTAATTCTGGCCCTTCTACACATGGTTCATCTAGCCAAAACAGTTCAGAAGAGGATGTTCATGAAACCAGTTCTGATGATGATGGTGCTACCAAACAGTCTTCAGAAAAGAAAAAATCCTACAGACGCCGAGGTCGTGGACATAGGCGGCGATAGATGTACTAAGATTTTTAAACCCCAGTAATTAACTCGAGTTATATATATATTGTGTAAAGAGATTAATGTGTTGCTAAATTGTTCATTATACATTGTCTATGTACATGTATGATCTTGGACAATGATTGGTAATGTTATGTGTAAGAAACTATAGGATGACCAAAAGTAATGTATGTTAAATAATAATATTAGACACAGGGTATATATAACTCGAGTTGTCTATTGTGCAAAAGCAAAGAATAATAATGTTACAGGTCCCGCCACGTAACCTCAGAATAGGAAATTTGTAAAAATGGTGCTGCACTATGTAGTGTATTGAGTTTAACTAAAAATAATACAGCCAATATGTAGATTATGGCGTAGTCTGTGTGTTTGAAATAAGAAAGCAAAGTTTTATTACAGTGTTTGTACATAAACCTGGTATCATGGTCAAGGTTTATTCTGGAGTTACGTGGCGGGACCTGTATTTTGTTGGGTAGTTCTTGTTTTGTTTGTGCGCGGTAAAATACTTTTAGGTTTGCAATCAACACATAGAAAAATATTATGTATGTTATTGGTACCAAATTTATTTTCCAGTAACGTATTCAACACAAGAGCATAGCGTACCGAGCCGCTTCTGCGATAATGTACAGTTTTTCGCGTGTGAGTTGAGATTCAGTCATTTTTTCAGCATAATTTAACAAGCGTCTTTCTATATTCTTTGCTATATCGTGTCGATTTACCTGTCGTAGCCACCTGAATTGGTGAAACAGTAAATTAAATAAACGAATCGTATTCATTTGTCGTTTTATAAAATTATGTTGTGGGTCTTGACATTCGTTGGTCCTGGTTACTCCTTGGGTGTTACTGATATGTGATGCAGCGGAGGATATTGTATAAACATTTACTGATGATGATATTGTTGGTCTGATTTGTGTTGCAACAGACGGTATGTGCCCACCATGGTGTGCCGAAGGAGTGTGATGGGAGACACTGTAATTGTGTGGTCGTTCAACTGGTGCCGTGTATTGATGATATTGACGATGTTGTGTGGTCCTTGCATAATTGGATAAATATGTATCGGCGGCAGTTTCTCTATCTGCACAATGATCACTATCATTTTGATGATAGTGTGTGTTGATGTGGCATCTGGACTGCCAAAAATCATCTGTATCCCATCTTGGACATCCATAATAGCCTTGTGCATCCCAGTGATTTGCAGGAATTCGTGTGTTTATGGAGGACAATGATAACGAAGAACAATTTGTTGTTTGTTGATCTTGATGTTGTTCAATTGTAGGTGGATGACTGAAAAACCCACATATATTACATATTTCAATACCGCAATGCGAAATACTGTTGCATGCGCTAGACTTGCTTAAATGGCAAAGGCATATCGGACATGTGATTGTTACACAATAAAAATCATCCGTACATCCTGAATTGAGGACATGGTCTGCCATCTGATCGTAACATAATTCTTCGGTTAATTCAGAAGTCAATAAAATATAGTCACGCACACGACAGCGTTCGGATAGGGGCTTGTAAAAATACGGACTTGCAACCGGTATTGTTAGTGAAGATACTGATGATAATAGTGTGCTTTGTGCATTATGATCATCATTATTATCATCATCCTTCAAATGGTCACATTGATCGCAATGCTCAACAGAAGTGCCCCGCATTTGTCCATTCGACGTGAGCCTATGAATCCTAGTGTCGGTAATTGTTTCCTCAATGAATTCTGTTAATGTATCTTGTAATTGTCTCTGTTCATCATCCGACCAACAGAGCCATGTAAAAATACAATTCACCGGAAGTTGGAACGGGCAGGATATCGAACTGTCTGCATGATGCAATGGGCAAGTAATATACCATGATTTATATGTTGATAATTTGTTGGTGGATGAAACACTTTCTGCTGTAGCCGATGCTGTACTCAACGTAGTAAAACGATGGTCCGCACTCTTCGGTGTGTTTAAGATGGTCGCAGATACGGTGGGGGTGATGGTATTTCTATTGTTATAATTATATGTTGATATTGTCTTTCTCTGTGCTAAACAGCGACGGAGCAATGTACTTGTCGGATGCGACCAAGTCTGATTTGGACGTTGTTGCGAAATAAACATGCGGCGTAAACAAGCAATACAGATATAGTGATCGTCGTGTGAATGTGATGAGTGTTGTGTAGTATTGTTGTGTGCGAGGACATGTGTCAGTTTTACAACAACACACGGTGCATTTGATGAAATGATGCCATTGGCAGGTTCTGTTGTTGGTTGCGTTATTATTTGTTCCAATTTCTTTCTCAACGTATCTATTTGATCAACTGGCACATGATCGAGGCTCCAAACGTTAGGTTGTACGTGGTCCGCACAGAATGCATCATGGTGTTCGGTATTTCCGATCTTGCTGTTATCAATGTGTTGATGGTGTGTAATTATGTAGTCTAAATTGTTGTTTTCCGGACCGTCTGAAAATGACGAAAGAGTGTAATTTGCAGTGTTGAAACAAATTTGGCAACAAAGCGATGTTGTTGTGAAATCTTTTGATTGTTTTGGTGGACGACTGGTATTGATGTCGGCAGCAGCATCATTATATTTGCAATGAATAATTTTACGCCAACACAGCACTGTTGGTGAAACAGGGTCTGCGGTGGTGTTGTGTATGCATTGCTTAGTATTTTGCAGTGATTGAATTGGTTCTTTTAATACCGGTGGTAGTGGTGTTGTTGTTAACTGATGATGAAGAGACGAAGCAAATGACGAAGAAGTTGTATTATGTTTAGTACCGACATGTCTTGGATGTTGTTGCTGTTGTTGACGTCGTAATAAGGAAAGAAATAAACCATCGTGGGGGTCTTCGTCGGCACTTTCAACATCACTATCATTTACACCAACAACAGAACCCAGGGGTCTATTTCGTGTGTATCGTTGCCTTTTACTTACAGCGCTGGAACGATTGCCACGACGGACCCTGCCATCACGATTACGCGACTTGGTGTTGTTGTCGTTCCAGTTCTTCTTCTCATTTGAAGGATATTCATCATCATCGCTGTTATCTGACGAATTAGATGGGCTATTGGGGTAATCCATATCGTATTCATTTGAAAAATCATCGTCATCGCAACCGCATTGTTTGTAAAACAGCGTGTCATCCATATCGTTTAATGTATCCGCGTCGTAGTAATGATATTCGTCTGGCTTTTGATGTGCTGTTAGGTAATGATGATCTGCGTTCGTGTCGGTAGGTGTGCTCTCATCGTCATAGTTGTTGTTGTTAGTTCTGTTGTGACGATTCAATATGTGGTTACCTGTGATACCTGATGTCTCTACGGTGGGGGAAATGTGCATACCCGTTGGGTGTAGATGTGTTGTGAATTGTAGCGGAATAATTGGAGTAATACTATCCTTCGATATCTCAGCGTAGTGTGGGAACATTGTTGCTTTTTGGCAAAATACTAATAATGGAATGCCAAATAATTCATTGTTCATTGTGTCGCACTGCCCATGGATAAAAATACGATCGCAATCGATGAGCGGTGGTGGTGTCGTCGTGGTCAAAGACGGCGATAGTATAGACGGGGGCGATGATGTTAGTCTCGTAGAGGTATTATATGGTGTGTCGGTGCCAGTGTTGTAGTAGGTGTTGTTGTTGTTGTTGTAAAATTGAACAAACCGAATCATTTGCCGCGTTCCATATATAGATATCATGGATTGCTCGGGTTCTGTACTCGTCCTCTGGTCATCTGGACAACATATTGATGATGACAACAAAAGTGGCTGTTGTTGCTCTGAGAGATCTTGATGCTCATATTGTTTCTGATACTTCATCCATGGTTCTTTGAATATGCTGGCCGGAAGACCCCAACATATCTGACCCGTGGGAATAACGCTCAATATACTGGCTGTAACAGAATGCAATGTAACTCGAATTGGGTAAAATAATTGAATACTATCCTTGTTTGATGTTGACCATGAATCATTTCTTTCTTTTTGTTCTGACTGATGTATTGTTGTTTCGGTATTACTAGAATTCGTAAAATGCCGATTCGCAGAGATCATGCCTATTGTCTCCGAGTGGGGAATGCGCTCTTTTGTGGTGGTTCCTTGTTTAATCATTTCTGCTTCGGTATTCGTATGATGAATCATGGGAATGTGGTTATTGCTTCAAAATTGTATAGAGTACATATTTAGGGCGATGATGATGGAGAAGAACGGAGAATAAAACAATATACTTATAGAATCTCATGAATGAGGATAAACATATATATATAGATTGCAAGTATATCCCCGAGTTGTCCTGCAATTATATACCGATTAAAGTATGAATTAAAAAATATCACACATTATATAGCAGTATGCATGTAATATGATATATATTTTAATAGTTACTATAATTTCCCCCAATAGCAATTTATACATTTTATACGTTTCATGATTGTTACTATTCTTACATTGTCAGAAATTTAAGTATATATTGTTGTATTCAGAAAAACATGAATACATGCTACCACGAGTTATCACAAAGAACGTGATATTCGCTTTTGTCTGGGTTTTCTTTCGTTGATTGTTCGTTCATCGATATTAATAATAGTAATAACACCGATGAGAATGGTTGTATTATTGTACGGAATAATGTATGGCGCTTTATTATTTGTCACTGAAATAGTAATAATTACACAGGCACGTGTTGCTGTTATTAGTTGGTCTTGTTGATGTGTTTAAATTGGTTTTGGGTTATGTGTCTTCGGATTCAGCCCTTGATACTGGTATATTAACGGCGACAGGGGTTGTATTTTTGCGTGCACACCATTGCTCATACGACAACACCTTGTTTTTCTCAATCTTGGATCGATGCATGATTTGAGCGAGTTCGTTGTGACGGTACTTTTCCTGGATGTCTTTGACTTTCACCTCCGTCGGCCATAACCACTCGTACATATCGACCACATCAATGTCATAGTCCGGGTATTTGTTTTGTGCCACATGTTCCACATAGGCGTCGCATGCTTCCAATGTTGTGAATGCGCGCATAAACATGAACAATGGCTCTGGATCCTCGTCAGCCGAACAGACAACAAGATCTTGGATGAAAATAATTGCGGCATATCGTTGGTCATTCAGGCGACATGGGTCTGGGAATAGTATATCGCTCGTCCTTCCTGTTGCCAATCCTTTCGTCATCATCCTCTTGAACATAACTGTACGCGATGACTGTTTGCGTCGTTTCTCACGACGCTGTAGTATCTGTTGTGAAACATATTTCACACCAGTATTTTGTTTTGTTACCATTGTTGTCGCAGGTTTTGCCATACGCTGCTGCTGTTGTTGAGTCTTTTGTGAGAATTGTTGCGCGGCGATCGCTCTATTTTGATGATACGTAGCCAGAATGGCATGCTTTTTCCGTTTGACGTATGTTTTGTCCAAGTGTTCAACACATGACGCAAGAAGACGAAATTTGTGCGCAGGCCAGCATAAATGCGTTGGGCGGTTGTCTAATTTTCGGAAATAGTTTGTACGTAACGCAACCTCCTGAGAAGTCTCCCAGGCACCACAAAGACGAATACCGGGCACCTCTGACAGTGGCGGTATGTGTCGTGATACTAAATTGATGTGCATAAATTGTTGATTTGGATCCATCAGATTGGAATCTAGTAAATATGAAATGTCGGTAGACGGTGCATCCTCTCCGGGCCTCACGACAGAGGATAAACTGGCCACAGACGAATCTCCGCTGCTTCCACCTACTATCGATGGTGGTGCCGCCGATGGATTAATACCACGGAATGCCGATGCATAGTAATTTTCGCGGCGCTCAATTTCGTTGAGCCGATGCTTATTCTCTTGAGTTACCGATTTAATACTACCTGCCTTGGAGGTTCCAAATACAATATCTGCTTCCTTTTTAGAAAACTTGCCCATTGTACGTTGTTCAATTTCTTCAATATCCAACCATTGGTCGGTTTCTTCTTCATTTTCAACATCAATACCACCCATATCGTCGTTTTCATTAAGCGCAGCATTACTTACTGTGTTGGTTTCAAATTGAGTATTGTGATTGTCTTGTTGTAAATGTTCTGCCGACGGCCATGCCACATTGTTGCTCGAATATTGCATCTGAATTATCTTCTGTTGCTGTTCGTCCACTCTTGACATCATTGATGATGCGTCTGGGCTCTGTGAATAATCATCAGGATGAACTATATGGTCGTCGGTAATGTTGTTGTCATTGCTTTTCTTCTTCTTACCTGTTTTACGATTGTTGCTACTTGTTTGAACTGACATTGTGTGAGGAAAATATACAGCCTCTGTTGTTATTACTGATGGAAGATGTGTGGTATTGTCGATGTGTATGGTTTATTTTAGAGAAGATCTAGAAATGAAATAATTCTTTTGTTTTATTATTTACTAATGTAGATCTTGCACGCAAAAGCAGAAGAAGCAGAACAGTGGATTAATAATGTTTGTTGCTTTTTAATGTGCAGGTGTAAAAAATATATAAATACAATAATAATTATATTTATTTATCAATCACAATAATTTAGGTTAGTTTTATATGTATGTTTTGTTGTTACTGCGCATGACTATTTTTTTTCTTTTCAAGTACATATCACGTGGCAGGCGGGAATGGAACTTCAAAATATGTAGCCAACTGCGACACAAGTTGTTGTGCGTCTGTTGTATTTGCGTCATTCAAATTTAGATAAACGTCGTAAAGCGCAGATAATGCAATTTGTAGTTGCGATATACGTCGTTGTTGTTCTATTTGTAATTGCCGCTGACATGTTTGTAGAGCATTGATGCATTCAGCAATTTGCAGCGCAGTCGGTGCTTCGCCAAGTTTAGGTTGCTTTACGCGAGGCGCTTGCAAGAAGGTTTCCATCCTTTCTCCAAACGGGGTATATAATGGCGTAATTTCCTCATAGGGCCGTTTTTTTGAACCTATAACGGGCGCCCTTTGTGGGCCATTATTCTGCTGATTGATTGCAAATGTTGGCTCCATTGCCGAGTTTAGTTTATACTTATACAATGATACAATTATGTTAAAAGGATAATTATACTAAATAAATACTAATATTATCCTGGAAACGTAATAGGTGTTGTTGCGGTTTACAGGTGCCCTGTGTCACATGGTGGTGTTTTGTTGGTTGTTAATTTTGGTAATCATAGATAACATAAGATATGAAACTATAAATACATGAGGTCATGCTACCAAAATTAGTGCAAAATATATCTCGAGATATAGATGTCACCATCTCTCACCCTTGTTTGATGGGTGTGTGTGCGATAACAAATCTGCGCCATTACAGTTATATTCATATTTGTTACCGAACCAGAACCTGGATATTATCTCTTTGTAACATCATCATATCCTCATTTTAACTCTGTGTGTGTGCGTTCATGCTATTTTCTTTTGTTTTATACATATAACAGCGGTGTATCTGGGGTTTTTATTAATTGAGAGTTCCAATACTTACAGTGTCTTATTTTATTACGATAGCATCTTCATCATGGATCTGAATAATAGCCACAGCGCATCACGCCAACAGCCCACACGCTCTAATTACCGCAAACGGAAAGATCGTTCTATCCCAGACAATGATTATTCTGATGCCACTTCACTGGCTGTGCACTCGCATTCACCGTCGTCCATGAGGAGATCTATCTTGGTTCGGCCAAGTCGTCAATACAACAACACCTATCAGCCCCGACAGAATGGTAGTGTATTGGCATCATCGACATCCTCCATATTATCTGAAGAGAGTGATGCTATGAGGTCATCTGATAATTATTCATCACGCAAACGACGCAAAACAACAGTGATTGATCTTGTGGACAGTGACAACGAAGATGCTGTCATTGCTGACGCAAATCAGGCATCGTCGATGGGGCCGTTTGTCCCACAGCACTATTCTTCTACAACAACGTACATACCTGATGACTCGGTAGACCTTTCTGTGCCCGCTGATGCTGTGGAAAATACATGTGATCATCATCAGCATAGGTGCAATGATGATCTCTCTATTCACATGAACAAGCAACAATATGAGGTATGTGGTTAGTCGTTTGTTAATATTCGAATTGGTATTCTGTTTTGTCTGCATTAATTGATGCTTATGAGTGTGTGTATATATAACGCTGCTGTATTATGTAGGACAAACTTAGAGACTTACAACACACCGTACATGAGCAGCAACAACAATTGACCGAATGCGAGGCAGAGATAGCGATACTAAAATCTGATGTTTGTGCAACACAAACAGCCAAGTTGAAGACTCAGGAGGAGATGCTCCAGATGGAGAAGCAAATCGACAGACTGCATCAGAAGGCAGCCGAGCAAAAAGATCTTGTTCGAAAATACCGCTTCTGGGAAATGACTACGGATCAACTGGTGAGCAATGTCAACAGTGTGCGTGAGTTGAATAATATGCTCGTTGAAGTGCGTGGCGTGGAACAGAACATTTCAGAGGCCGTCGAACGCATGGCTCTGAATTATCGTAGTTGTGTTATCGATCTTCGCCGAGAAATGGCACACCAAGACGAGTTGACAGAACGCTATTTGAATTTACTATGCCCGGATATTACAACCAACGGATTCGACTGTTCGTTGTGCGCCAAGCGCTTTCCCATGGCATGGAAGGCTACTCTACATCCACTGGCCCCCACGAACAATCAAGTGTCCCCATCGGCATTTGGTAACGGTGATGTCTATTCACCCTCAGCAACAACGACAGATAAACAGCCTTCGTGGCCTTTTGATTGTCAGTGTTCGGATAGTGAGGCTGGTACGTCCATTTATTGTTTTTCTTATTATTATTACTTCTTATTATAATCTTTTTTTGATTGTTTTGGCGCAAGTTGTATGTTGCTTAGTTGAGTCTAACAAACACATTCTGATTCTCTATGTTTGTATTGTGTCTCAAAATAGAAAAACGAATTTGTTTATTCTGTGTGGATAGGCAATATGCACCTGATGAGGCACCATCCTCTGCAAATGGTTATATGAATCTCTCTTCTACGGAGCGCGCCGACGGCGTCCAGTGGTGTGACGTGAAGTATGTCACCCGTCAATGTCCCTGGTGTAAGAGTTTGCGCCGGCGGCACACAGTCAATTCACATTCTTCGTCCGATGCAGTGTTGGCAGCAGCGGTACCTCATGCAATTTCTGCACCAGGCACGGCATCATATGTCGATGATCAATCAACCGGTGAGTCCAATCATCCCGCCGTGGATGATTTTTCACACGACTCAGACCAAAACTACTATGGTGATAATCCTGATCATTTTGTGGTTTGATGAATGGAGTGTCTGGGGAAATCATAGACACGCATCAGCATCACGACCTCACAATTTCGTGCTATGTGTAAATAAACAACAATTATTCATTAATGAGTGGCACAAAAGAAATAATAATTTGCACCAATCATCTTGTGATTGTTATTAAAAATTTGTCCAAAAATATCCGATCAATCGTCAATATTATTTTAGTTGTGTAAGAGATCAAAAAGACGACGTCATCGATTTCTGGGTGTGTAGAATTACAAATATAATTCTAGTTCAGATAACATCGGGCGCTTAAATTAATTTAATTTATTTATATAGGATTCTCTTTATATCAACATACAACAGATTTGTTTGTGAGTACAATGTTTTGGTTCTTGTTTTGGATTGCTTTACTTGGGGCATCGGCTGTTTTTATTGACCCGTGCATTGTTGCAGGTATTGTGTCCGTCTATATCGTTATTACGGTTGGGTGGTTTATTGCGTCGGTGCTAATATTTGTTGCTACAATATTTACCATTTGCTTTTTTATTGCGTGTGCATTCCGTGGTCATCCTGAGTGGCTTGTTTGGTGTGGTCACTTTTGGACGACACGTGTTTGTGTCTGGTGGCCATGGTTACCGCCTTGGGTCGACTTATGTTGCGATCGGTTGGATAAGTGCACCAAACACCACTGGGTAGATCCTTATTGGACAAGAATCCTCAATGTTCGCGATGTCTGTTTGATTTGGTTGGATTGGGATTCCACATGCGACCGAACCTGCTCGTACGTGTACAATTTGTTCATGTTCCCTTGGCCAAAGCAGCAGCAACAACAAGAACAAGGAAAGCACAAGAAGAAACTATCATAAACGGTACGGTGGTGTATGATAACGTTGTTGTTGTTGTTATCGAAAAGGATGGCCAACGTTGTATAATTAATGGCAAATTTAGACAAAATTATTGGATATGTGTATCTCCGAGTAGGAGATTGCTATTGCCGTGTGTAGTATTTGTACCCTATGTTTAGATGATAAAAAATAGTAAATAGTTTTACCAGAAACAACATCGTTAACATACTACTACATTGTATGGTTTATGAAATTAAACAGTGCCGAGTAATTTGCTGGTTTTAGTCTGGTGTGTTTTTAGTTGATCGGTACAATTTGTTAGATCGTTTTATTTTTATAAGGGGTGCAGAATTGCGTCAATATCATTTCCATTTATCGGTAACACTAGCGTGTAGTAAAAAGGATCAGATTATGCCAAATATCTCACGCCAAACACACACATTTGCACCAACACAGGACACGTGGCTTCAGAATGTGGCGGTACGCATCATTCCAGCACCATCCATGGTTACATCGTGTCCATCTTACACAGACGCGACGTGTCGTAATAGACGCTTGTCTAATCTACATGCAGGCGAAGAGTTGGTACATCCCCATCCTGATAACAATAATAATGATAATAACAATGGAACGCAAGATCATGTCAGCGGCGGATGTTGTAGACCCACGCAGAGAACTTATATCAAACTCAATTCAAATGAGGAAAGATGCATGGGTCGCTGCTCCAATTACAGATGTACCACATTGGATGATGACGACGAGAGTTGTCTCTTGAATATGTATTCGCATCACGATCAACCGTGTCAACTTCCCTACTGGCACACTGTGGAAGATGCAGAACATTTGAATTGTGTTGAGCAATTTTTACATGATGTATATATTGGTGAACTGAACTGGACATTTGCAGCGTCAAATCCATCAGGATTACGTGTTGTTGTTGATGATGAAGAAGAAGAAGAAGAAAACAACGACAATTCAAAGTCACAAATAGGAGAGGGGAGAACAAAGAAAAAAAGGACGTATCTGGTGGATGAATTAAGCCAACAATCAACGTGGATAATTTTGTATGTCAGAGACAAACTAAAATACGCACCAACAACAGAACAAGATACCGGTATCGTGGCGTGTCTACGTGTCATACACCCGCACGATGTTGGAAACCGAATGGAGATTGAGAGATATTTGACTGGTACATCTGAAAATATCAAATTATACCAGTCTCTGGAGGAATTGCCTCCCAATGTAGAGGCCAATCGACTGGCAATTTCAGCCCAGTGGCGAACTATTGCAGGCATCGCACCTTTCATGTTTCATCTTGCGTTTACATTTGTACTGAACGCATACGCGCATCGATGCGGCTTGATTATTTCGTCGGCTCATCGTGGTGTTCAAACGTTATCCAACAGATACGGTGCCAAACTATTGAGTTCAAATTTTTTCTACGATAGAAATCATGACCCAGAACCATGTCACGTGTACTACTACGACCCGATAACATGCCTCCCTGCGGCTGCTGTACTTGCTGTGCAAGATATTTTTCGTGCGCAAACATCGTCCGCCAGAGGAATACAGCATTCAAAACTATAATATATATATATATGACATATTGTTCAACTCTATGGGAGAAATAAAGAAAAATATTTACATTTATTAATTCAATAATAGTTGCGCATAATATACACAGAGTAAAGTGACGATTAATTATGATACAAACTAATTTAGTACCGAATTGTGTTTAAAGATACACCAATGGTGGGCGTTCAGGTTGAATAAAATAATTATGAATCCATTCAGATCGCAACGCAGCATGATATTCATGAAACAACTCATTTTCCGATTTGCGAAAGTCACACTCTTCTCTACCGGAATCCTTGTTTGGGCAGACAAAGAATACCACACACGTGCCCTTTTCATAATTCCGCTCTGAAACACGTGAAGACTGTTCACCACAATGACATAGGTGTGTCAATCTGCTGAATCGATGCCAGTCCCGCAAATTACGCTGCCGTTCCATTTCTCGTTTCATTCTTTTTCTTCTTTCGTTTTCATCTTCCGTCTCTTGATTCGATTTGTTGGTTGCATTATTATTAATATCAGAAAATTGCATGGTGGACAACAATCGTGTTGGTTGCTTGAAACAGTTGTCCGTGCTTTTATGACACCCTGGAATATGAAGAGATACAAGTCGAATTTTTTTGTATAGTGATATTTTCGTGTAGTAATATCTCGAGTTACATATTTGTACAAAATAGAAATACTACAGAGAATCACAGAATAATTTTATTTATTGCTGCCTCCTCTGAACATCTCGAGTGAACGCACCTATGATTAATAAATTATTATACGGCAGTAAAATTAAAAATTAACATTATTTGTGTTGTTGCGAACGTACAAGGGTCTACACATTCTTTACCGCACCACACTTTACCATTTCTTGTGTGGTTCAACGTCATCGGTTAATTATAGATTGGTCTACGTGTCTATAATATACTTAATACTATTTGCACTCTAAGGTCAATCACGCATTGGTGTAATCTTCTGTGTTTTGTTTTTGGATTTGATGCGGTTTCAATCATCATCGTCAACTGCGCCTCCGCGTATTTTTATCTACAGACGCAAAAACAGGCAGAACACCCGGACCAAAACTGATGCAACCATCTGTACGGAAACGGATGGGCATAAATATCATCATCATCTGCGCCAATGTCGCTGTTGTTGTTCCGCCGACATCAACAGTAAAGGCACCAATCTTGTAAATCACACTGCGAATAGATTGAGTTTGAAGGGCTCATCAGTACCATCTCCAACTAATTTATTGGCCCTGTCAAAACGACACACACTGTCGGATCCCATTTACACAACAATATCATTACCTTCAGTCTTGAAACAAGTCATTGCACATCCACTTTTTCAACGCTTGTTTGATATTCATCAACTTGGATTAGCACACATCGTGTTTTGTACAGCAACACATTCGCGCGCGGAGCACTGTCTTGGCGTCGCACATTTGGCAACATTGGCTGTAGACACGATTCGATTTTATCAGCCCGAGTTGATGTTAACAGAACGACAGGTTGTTTGGGCCGCTATTGCCGGATTGTGTCATGACGTCGGACACGGTCCATTTAGTCACGTCTGGGAGAGTATTCTTCGATTCTTATGCGCTCAAGAAAATGACGCAACAGCAGTAACAGATTCAGCACCATCACAGACCGTATCTGAACCCGCTACCACTACTGTCGATAACAATAATACTACGAACCATCGGCAACCATATCATTATTATTACCATCACCACAGTCCACTAAGGCATGAAGAACGCTCATTGCTTCTGTGTCAACGAATTCTTCGTAGTTTGGCAGGTTTGTTCAATGAAGAAGATGTGGAGTGGGTCTGTTGGATCATCGAACCAAACATCGCTCCACGTCCAACATCTTATCGCCCTGAGTGGCATTTTTTGTCCGAGATCGTGTGTAATAAGATACATGGTCTAGACGTGGACAAACTAGACTACCTCGCGCGAGATACACACTATCTTTGTCCCACGCTGACACAGTTGCCGGTACATTCTGCACCTGCAGTATCGTCGGCATCATCATCGACGATACCCCATTGGAATAGTAACCTGGCGCAGCAGGTTGTTCGGCGTGGTCGTGTAATTTGGACACTATCACCAACATCAGCAAACAACCTCGATAGCATTGTTGGAACCAAGCCCACAACGTCATCATGCACGCATTGGGCGTATGATGTTGTAGATTTGGTATATTTGATTAATCTACCCGCATTACGACAACACATGCATTTTGTCTATTACCAAAACCCACAGTTATTATTGTTGGATGTTGCATTGAAGCGATACATCAAAATACTGACTGACATGAATGTTATCTCCAAACATGAACTGTCGTCGGTTGATTTTATGATTAGTCTGACGGACATTAACTTTGCTCACCGCCTTATCGACGTGGCAATTCAAAAACAAGTTGATGCCGATGTGTTGGAACAAATGAATACTGCGTGGAGTTGTATTGTGCATAATATGACTCGCGTAGATTATGTTGGTGGCTATGTGATACAATCCAACGATATCACAACCAACACACATCGGACGAACGACGAGTGCTCCGTGATTCATAGTCAACAACAGCATGATCGTGGACTTGAAAAAGCCACACTAGCAGCAACATTGGCCTCTGTATATCCATGCCTGGATGTTCTTACGTTTGATTCGAAAATGACTGGTGGTGGTACGAATAGTACACAATATGTGTCAAAACATTTGATTGCTCATTTGTAAAAGGTATTCCACACTTATGTTTTTTATAACATCGCCATCATCTTTGTATAATTTAAATATAATTGTATATGTATTTTATTCCACATATTACCTATCTAGTATACATATATGTGTATTATATATTCACATCCCGAACAAAATAAATTAGTTATATTGTATTCAGATTTATTGTCTAGAAAAAATTGTTATACGCTTTGCCACAGCATATAGTACTACAGGCTGCTGCGAGACATGTGAACTCTGTCGCCACTTTTGCATGATCAATGGCATATTATTGACAAGCATGTCCAACTGCGGTGCATATGCTCGCAATTGATCATTTTCAGGTAGAAACACACAGTATTGTAATCTTGATTCGTCGTACTCTGCAATGACATAAATAGGTTGTTGTTGGTTTGCTAATAATAATGATGATGATGTCGCTGAATTATGAATATCGCCATCTACAGGTCTTCCAGATAATGCCGGCGATGGCAGGATTGATGTTGAGGGTACAGTTATTGTAATTTCAATAGATTGGTCCTCCTCTTCTTCATTTTTGGCAGTACAGAAGGAAAGTGAATTCCCCTCCTCCCGATGTCTTCTTATCGATGGGGGGCACGACCTGTCCATGGATGGTATAATCTCTTTTCCCACACGAGACGCAGTGCTGTTTGAGCACATAATCGTCGTACTTGGAGGGGTGTTCGTCAAGACCGCTTGTGGTATTTTTGATATCTTGGCCGCTGGTGGTCGTAAAGAGGACGCCGATGCCTCGGAGTATGTTTTTCTGCAAGATGGTTTTGCACTTACCTCCGCGGAAGACGAATTTGAGGACGGTAATCCTAATACGTTGTTGTTGGCAGTGTTTATATGGGGCTGGTTAACTTGATTCAAATTAATTCCTGTTTCCAATAATAATGCTGGTGACGATTGCAACGTCACATCCTCTTGTGAGACAGTACTGGTTCGCATCGGTGGTTCCTGCTTTTTTGGTTGAAGATCATCATTTTGCCTTCTGATAGTGTGTTTCTTATTGTTGATTGCAGTGGTGGCGATTGTTGTTGGACCGACGTTGAGATCGTTGGAAATTGTATCAACATTTTTTGTGGAACAAGATATTGGCATAGCATGGGTAAATGTAAAATCAGTTGTTGTAATCAAGTCATGTTGGTTGTTGCACACTGCCATCTTCTTCGTCAGACACCATGCCGAAATTGGCATGGCTGCTGTCTTAATGAATACCTCAACACTTTCTGGATCTTTGTTAAGATTCGTCAACATCCATTCAACCCAGTCGTATACAGTATTAGGTGTATTGCTCCCACCAGTTGGCATATTCCCTGATAAATTGGGTGATGATGATAGTGGTAACTCAATTTCAACAGGTAATCCTACAAGATGTTTCCAACGAAATTCGAGCAAATATCGAATAATTACATAATGGGTCTCTGACGGAAAGAGGAAGACATGCTTCCCTGAACCATGATGCACAACGGGTTCAAACCCATCCGCATCCTTCATATTGCAGCGCTTTGGAAAGGTATACACTTGTTTCCATATCTTGCCACTCTGACTCTCATTTTTGCCGCTGTTCTTGTTGTTGTTGTTGTCGATGTAAGTACCTTGCAAATAATGTTTGTATAAATCACTTGTAGTAATTATATCACCGGTATTCTCATCATCTTGTGCAGGTACAACACACCCTCCAACGTGCATGTTTTCTACGGACATAGATCCCATTTGTGGTGGTGGTACCGGAGAACGATGCCGATGCAGATGAGACAATTCAGAAAGAACACGCTTAAGGAATTCGCAAAAATCAGCACTGCTGTTGGCATGTTTTTGCACAATCTGATCAATCGCTTTGATGCGTGGATCCAGGATCGATAATGTACATTGCACATATAAATCATTTGAGGCAATTATCTTCAGTCGTTGATATATCGGCGAAACAGCCGATATGAGACCCGTTGTTGCATTGTTGTTTGCACAAGACTCACCAGACATAACACCAGCAGCAGTTGTATGACTATTCCCAATACTATTAATGCTGGTTGAATGCGCAAGATATTGTTTCAATTGTTGAAAATACCTCTTTCGACAATGTCGGTATGTGTATTGTTGAAGATTAAGAAGAATCAATGATGATCTAGTTGTATCTTTTGTACCTCTTTGTTTAGCGTGCCTTTTGTGTGTCTTTGTTGGAGATGACGATTTGTTACATAATGCAATCAGAGAAGAACAAGATTCCTTAAAGACTTTGGTCGCCACGTCCTGTGCATAGCGTAATAACGTATTTGTGTTGGTTGAATAAGAATGTTGGTGTTGTTGACGATTCGAATGTGTAGTAAGAGAAGAAGATGATAAAGCAGTAGACGTTGTTGGTGCGTCTTCCTTTTCCATTTTGGACTGACGATACATATGGTCAAATGACTACAATATTGTTATGTCTGTTCTTTTTGTACGTATGCACCAAAATTCACCTTACTACAAACAAATATTGATATTTACTTACCAAAATGAATAATAACTTGATAAAGAAATGGTCTCTGTTTATATAAACAACAACCAAACAAATTTTATTACCAAGCAGATTATTCATTTCATATAGAACAAAACAACATGCACAATACATGGATAACCAATGAATTATACAGACATGAATGAATGTACACTACCCCCAGCAAAAACGACAGTCTCTCTCAACAACACTAACAACGATAATATCGAATCACATGTACATGCATCATTTCCATTGTGTACAAGTACATCATTATCTCTGTCACAAACGGTAGCACCGTGGCAAATATGGATCCAAGAATGCGTAGTTCAACACAATGTTCAATTATCGCCGCCGTCCCCACAATTATGTTCCCGTTATTACGGGAGTGGTGATATTCGTACCGCAATTCTCCAACGACGTCGATTCACTTTATCACCCTCGTTCATTTATAATCATTTATACTATCATATACAACAACATCAGCAACCTTCTTCTTCAACAACACTGGTGTGGATTCCACTTCAGAGTCAACAATATGTTTCTGCAATAGAATGGACTTATTTTGATTCAGAAACGAACCAACACCTACCAATGCCATTCTCGTGGACATATTGGCCATACAGTCCAGAGCATTATAAAAATAATCACCAACATTTTTCAAACACTAATACAACACCTGATCCCACCAGTGCATGTTGTTCCGACGATTGTAATATTACCAATAGTACGGATACCGACAATCTGAAATGGAGCCGCGCACGATATGATATCCATCAATATCCCGATTGGAGTGGATTGGAGGAGAAGACACATGCAAACACAAGTGGTTTTGTTGTACAATCAACACTTGACAAAACACCAATGATTAAGAGGCACACTTCAATTTCACCATACTATACATTGCCGCCATGTTTTCAGTACCATCATCATCATCACTTTCCACATTATGGTCGTTCTACAACACAAATGCTGCCACAAAAGTGCTACGGAATATTGAGTTCATCTCTTCGCGAAGGTGGATGTATATATATAGATACAACACTACCATATTCAAACTGGCAGGCTTTATTGACAAAAGGACAATCAATGATTACATTATTTACGATACCGCTGCAAACGTAAAAGAAATATAGTGCATACATAAAAAAATAGTAGGCTTCTGTTCGGATAAATAACTGGAATATCGTTTATTTGGTTACACGCAGGGAAGAAACTGTACAAATTGAGTTCATTAATTATCGCATCCTGTTTTTTTAATGTTCATGTTATTAAACATCTCCACATACTCACCGTGATATTATTGGGTTTTTTTCTATACCGGGGAGGGTAAAACTCAACACCTGACAGATATTACATATCAAATTATGGACAATATACTAAAAACAAATCCCTACGAACCAACAAACATATGGCGCTCGAAATCAACTGTATTGAAAACACCTGCAGGGAAAATTGGTGCACAAAAACCACCGCATATACAGTTGGCCCCACTAGCCACAGAAACGGATGATCCTGATGAACAACGCTCAATCTGTGAAAGTCGAATTGTTCATTATCGCAATAATCTCCCTTTACCTTTTATTCATCGCATCGTAGATGTTGGAAAAAAACTAAAAAAGCACACCGATCCATCACCTGAACACAGAATCGATACATTGACAATTATTCGTGCTATTGAGTTATTCGCATATATAGACATGTCGAATATTATTCTACCACCGCATGAAAATCATTACCACCAACATCATCCCTGGCTGGTCAATCCACGGGAGAGCATCTTCCGTTTCCACAACACGCGACAGAGTGCAGCAACAGTAGTATCAAAGAACAAAGCACTTGCAGTTCACAAATTGCCGTGGACAGATCATGGAATCACATTAATGTTTGTAATTGCGCATTGGATATTAGATGATCAGCCCGACTTTTCTGCCATGGCAGGCGAATCATATCTTACGGGACAAAATTGGCAAGACATACAATATCTAATGGGTTTGTTCCAATGGTATATACCGTCCATCGGAATTATAGAATGGATGTCCATTGTTGATCAATCTTCAAGATCAGATTACGAAATTCAAATTGATCAGTTATTCAAGGCACTCACAAAAACAAATGTTGGGGGTTCTATGGCATTCATTACACCGGCTCAGTTATTTCGCGCTATATGCACAAGAGAGAGTAGCACGGAATAACAAATAATAACTAACCAACAAATATCAATAAACAATTTAACATTTAGTATACATATATATTTATTTATAGCAACATTCATCTTTAATACTCTGTTTACTAAACACAATCATGTCGCTCGGACACGATATAACCACCACATCAAAAACTGTGGTTGTGATGCAATGACGCTATGGATACAATTTATTTATATTAATTCAATCCTTCTTACATGCTTGAAATAGATTTGTGATCATACAATCTAGTTGATCATTACTCATTCGACGAAACGGTTCCGTCGTATCTGTTGCGGCTCGCGCCACGTGTCGTTTTCGGCGCACGGCAGGCGACGACGGTCTATACCCTGTCCGCCACGACGATACCATGCGAGGTGTTTGATTCAATTGACTAACATCGGTGCAATTTGTTGCCGTCGATTCTGGCGAGTGTGTCGCCGGTGGTGAAGTGTAGATCGAAGAAGACGACGATGATAAAGAAGAACCACCACCTGAATGTTTACTTTGGTCTATCAATCGACGTGATGAGGAGTTTTGCTGCCCTTCGGATTCTTTACTGGATGTAGTTGTGCTGATGGAACTACTTGGTAACCTATTCCCGGTCATTATCTCCATATGTAAACGTGTATCACCTTTTGTACCAACAATCGCATTATACTCATTACTTGCGTTATTCTTTGGTACAGTTGTGCAAGATGATGGCGACAAACACATATCAGGTTCAGTCAATGGTGCAGACATTGTTGCTGTGAGAACAACACTATCCATCACCCAGGACATATCGCTCAAAAGTGCTTCCAACGTTGGTGTTGTTTGCAAGACCTGAGATATTTGTTGTTGGGAGACACCAGTATCTACTGTTACTGTCGGCGATGACGAGACAGCAAGTGGTTTGTTATGTTCGGCGCTGAAATTTGTCATTCTCTCTGTAGTCTTCTGTGATAGAGAAGTGTTTGCAACTGCCTTTGTCTGTACAATACGACCGCGAACAGCAGTGCTGGTGGTGGTTGTTGCAGTGCGAAGCGTCCCACCAGACAGTTGCGTCGATGACGGTGATGTGGTACCAGGCCGAACATTGCTAAGATGATTAGTATTATTATTAGGGTTGCCCCGGCCGCGTACTAATGAAGGTTGTGGTGAGTATGAAAATAACGGTGCTTTGAATGCCGACGGGTTCGATGATGGCACTGCAGCAGGCACACCTGCAGCCGCGTTGGGGATATCATTCTTAGTGCCCATCACAGAAAAAATGCATGTACCCATTGGAGCAGTTTGGCCCATAATAATATTGGACGTCACACCACGCATATCGTCATGAATGCCAAATGCATCTGCGTCATTGATGATATCGTATGTTTCTTCAAAGGATGCTTGCATTAGGAATCCCTTCTCCATGCGATCCATTCCGTGACGATTCATAGGAACAAAATAACCCCACCATGACATTGTATGCACGCTTAGTAAAATATGTCGATCTTGCACATACGTTCCGTCAAAGGCGAGAACCTGCTTAATTTCATGAAACAGAACATCAGAGGCCGCGTCAATACCAAGCACCGCGTTGACTTCGTGAATATCATTGCTGATGGTTCGTGTTGCATCAACAGTGGGGATAGATAACACTTGCGACAAACAGGTTCCCTCTGTGTAGAGAACGTGCTCTGTCTTCTTTTCAATGCGACCCGGAATATTTGGATGTAAAAATTGTGTAGTAACAGGAGATACAACTGCTTTGCGAATATTCGCCAATCCACCGAGCACACACGACTCCAACAGGTCGTTCATAACACGGAGAACCATACTCTTTTCAACATCATCCCGATTCGCAGGTGCTGTCGCCGATACAGATAACGACGACGTCGCCACAACAACACGTGATGCCATGGCGGGAATATCAAGCAATTCAATTCGAATGAACCACTCTTGCATATTATATTCACTACTTATAATGGTTGCCTTACTAGGCCCACCAAGAATCTTTGCTACCGCCGCGTGCACGTCGGAAGGTGCTAAGCCACGCAGAATGAGCAACGACTTGTTAAGGGTGTATCGAATAACATAAGCAGGTCGTTCGTGTGGTTGTGATTCACATGATGGAGCGGTTGTTGCTGTTGTTATTGTCTTTGATGAACCAGATCCCATAAACAAACGACCCACCGTGATAGCAAACTTTTCGTCGTTATCTATGATTGGGTCGTCGCGATGAACGATGGTTGATGTCTTTACAACATGATCCAGTGTCAAATATTCGACAGCATCACGCACCATGGCGGCACCTTGGGTTGATCGCGAAAACGGTTCTTTCAAATACACCGTGATTGAGGGTTTCTTCATCTTTGTCGTTGCATCGATAAGTTCTTTTAGACGTGGCACACCCAACGTTACATTCTTTTCCATTACACCCGCAAAGTGGAACGTATTCAACGTCATCTGTGTTGTCGGTTCTCCAATAGATTCCGCTGCGATTGCACCCACACCATCACCAGCATCCGCAAACGATTTGACATATTCCATGTAAATAAAATCACACAACTCATGTAGAGAGTCAATATCATAGGCGTATTTGCCCAGCATATTGCGACACGACAGTACACATCGAATAACAAATTGGATCGACACGTTAGCAATCGCATCAACACGACAGACTCGGCGAATACGCTCACAGAGGCGATTTACCGCGTCTAATATCTGACGACACGTCGCTACACCGGCTACTTCAGAGGGATCGTTTTTACGAAAGTGTTTGGAGGAGTTGTTTGATCTTTGCGGGCGGAATCGTTGCACGAGACGCGCGGCATTCACACTAACATACAACGTCATGTCATATTTTCCACCCATGGAACCCGATAGTTTTGCTTGAATAATACGATCGCGCAGTTGAGTAATATGGTTCAATTCTTCCTCCAGTACAGAGAGTAGTAGTGGCGCAGCATTATCATCTCCGCCCCTGCTATCATCATTATTATTATTATAAATCCTATGATTACTTGGTATCGTCATCCAGGAGGTTATGAAATGAGTACGCAGTTGCGCATGATCCATGGTCAATTCTTTTAGTTTGATTAACTCACCCTTGATCGCATCAATACCATCACCACCATATGCAAATTCGACAACACAATTGTCCGCATTTCGCACCGTACGGTCGTGTTGTACGGTGAGTGACTCCATCGATTTCATTAACCGTCGTTGCAAGTAGCCAATGTCGGCCGTTTTTACAGCCGTGTCACTCAGCGACTCGCGACCCGACATGGCGTGAAAGAACATTTCCTGTGGACGTAATCCACGCTCAAAATTAGAACACACAAATCCCAGCGATTTGACACTTCTCTCACCATGTGCGTAACTGGGCAACGTGCGGTCGCTATACACATCCACTTCGATGCGTTTACCTTCATGAACCTGCTGACCAAGGCACCCAGAAACTTGCGTCATATTCAGCGTCGATCCTTTACTACCAGACACGGACGTCGCGTAAAACGAATTTGTGTCCACATTAACCGACGAAGTCACAATAGATCCAGCAACACCAACGGCATTATTTCCCAATCGCATCAGTGTCTGCTCTACATCTTGCTTGTTAAATCCAGATAATGTCGATTTTTTGAGAGGCTGTAGTTGCGTATCTACATGCGTGACAAACTTTTCCAACGCATCATCGATACGAGCATCCGACGCTGCAGGACAAATAACATCATCGGGTCCGAAGGATAAGCCACGCTCCAACATCCAGGCGTGAATGACGCGTTGCGCATCGGACACAAAATTCATGGCGTCTTTCGGACTAACGTCACGAAAGATTAGACCGACAATACTTCCTTGCGTGGCACCGACAGTTTGTTTGCACAAACTACCCGAGAGCAACTCGCCCTCACGTACAACCACAATGCTCTCATGTGGATCAAAATAGTCCTTTGGATCCTTTGGATTTCGAACACGACGCTTCACATTCAATCGGCGAGGGAATAGCATCGAGAACACTTGCTTTCCCGTCCACAGTGGCTTGGGTTTTAAAATGGCCGGTTCAGGCAATCGTCGATTATTCTTTCCATTTACCTCATGATGCATCGCCATCATCAGTTGCATGACTTGGTGGCGCTCTAAAAAGACATTTTTTCGCGTAAACAAGTGCGCACCGACAAGCGAATCCTGCACGAGAGCAATAATGGGGCGGTGCGACTGTGGCGTTATCATATTGCGCTCGTTGGACAAAATCTCCTGCGCCTCTGCACGAGTCATTTCACTCATTACAAAGTGCATATTCATCTCATCACCATCAAAATCGGCATTGAAAGTCGGTGTATTTGCCAGATTCAATCGTGTTGTCGTTCCAGGTAAGGATTTACACTGGAAGGCCAGCATACTTCCACGATGTAGCGAAGGCTGTCTATTCAAGATGACCCAATCACCGTCGCGAATGTATCGATAGACCGTCCAACCAATTTCGAGCCGAATCATTTCGCGTTGATTACGATCGAGGGCCTGAAGATAGACAACGCTTTTGTCGTGGGTTGCGATTGCGTACGCTCCCAACAAGTCGTTTGCACCACGGCGCACCATGGTTGTGCAAAGATCATAATTATACACATTGACCCGCTCCGGATAGATTCCCTTGTGCCGCGTTGTCTCGGACACTCCAATCTGATTCGCATCGATACACGCGTCTGGGCTGATCACATTACGACCGCTATGATCCACACGTTTACCCATAAGGTTTCCACGCACACGACCCTCCTTCCCCTTGAGTCGCGTCGCAATAGACTTGGTGGGTTGTCCAGATCGCTGCACGGATGGTTTTGCACCACGAATTTCATTATTAATCAAAGTGCCCGTGTGCAACTGCAATTCCTCCAACAGCGCAACCGGTGGAGGATCACAATCACCAAGAAGATATTGCGTCGCCGATGTTTGCGACTTTGTCAATTTCCATTTTTCAATATTCCGCACTGCCTTAACAATATCCACCATCTTCTTGGTAAGATCATCCTGGCCCTTGGTGCGAGCACCACTTGTCTCTGTGATGGCAGGCCGAATGACGGGCGACGACACCAACACTACAGTTTGGATCATCCACTCGGGTCGTGACGCAACAGGGTCAAATCCCAAAATGCGACAATCATCGTCAGATATGTTCTGCAAAATTTCCAACGCTTCTCGTGCTGTGAATGCATGCTGCTTTAATTGATCAAAATCTTGTGGGGACATGGTGGGTTCCAACTCTTTCCAGTCACATGTAATAATCAGACCACTTCGGCCATACACAGGTTGTTTGTAGGCACAACAGTGGGTGTCGTCGAATCGACATTTGCGTGCCGTCTTAGCAGCGTGCGCCAATGCGTTCAACCTATTCTTATGCATCGTTGTTTCGATAATGGTGCGATATTTAGGTTGAACCGGATCAAACACCAACCGCGAACATGAAAAACACACAAGACGCAACACTTTAAGAATCTTGTCCAATTGACCCACATGATACACCGGCCATGGCAAATCAATATGACCCTCATGCCCCTGACATTGTCCAACCATGCCACCACAAGTGCCACAACGAAATTTTCGATCCACAACACCAAGACGATGATCATTCACACCGCCTAACTTTGGAACATTCTTCTCATAAATTATAGGTTCCGTAATCTTGGCGACCGATCGCCGACGAATTTCTTCCGGAGAAAAAGATCCGGCGTCCACACCCGTGATGCGCAATGGATTTCCTTGGCCGCATTGATACACAAGCAACTTTGACATGTTCGTGGTAGTGCTTGAATATATTACGTAATTAGAAGATGATGTAATGTATAATCAATGTTCGTACTACTACTAATTCGTCTATATAGTTCATATCACAAAGAAGGAAACAAAAACAATGTACACACACCGTTATTATCAATTGTATTTTACGTTTGAATTCGAGCCAAATAAAGTCCTAAACAAAATTAAACAAATACACAATCACGTACACAGTTGCCTTATCTCAAAAGGGGTGGATATACTAATGGCCGCAGCAGCACCAGGCTAAATAATTAAACGACAAATAATTAAAATACAATAATAAATAATGGCAATATTCTTTTTCATATATTTAAGGATACGATTGTATTATTCAACTGTAAATTACACACTATTGTCACAGACTCATCTTTGTGTACTATTACACACATTTCATCCAACCAACCATTAAACATTAATTCTTTGAATTAAAAAATGCATATTAATATTACCACATTAATGACCCTGTACAAACCTCACATAGCATAAAATGATAAACAATATAATCAATAATTAATTATGCAGATATAAACATATACACAACGAATTCGCATTTTTCATCGCAACCACAACAGTACAACTATCAACTTGGACGGGTGTGCTTAAAGCCATGTATTGTTGTTGATACTTACTGGAGTTTTAAATTACCAGAAATCCAACTATTGCGGTCATGTTCTGCATTGGGTTGCCGCTGTTGATGCATTTCCAGACTCGACTCTTCAATATCGCCCATGGGAGGAACCTGTCGACGGCGTCGTAAAAAGGGAAACACACGATCCCTGATAGGCCTCACCGCAAATACGGTTATTACAACGGCAACCGTGATAACGATGACACTTCCGATGGAGACACCAACAATGAGCGGGAGCGACATGTTTGTTGAACCGGACACGCCACTATTCGACAAATCATCTTTCTGTTGTTTTTGACATAGTTCAACAGATAATGCATCCAAGTCTGAATCGTACATCAGCATTACTTGCCCGAGCATAGATGCCGACGACGATGGTGTCGTTCGCATGATACGAGCCTCACGGACGCACGATGGACGGTCAATTGTACTCAGTGTGACTTTGTCAAATGTCGTATCCGAACAATCTGCAGCAAACGATAACACTGGAGTATCTCGCAATCGATTCAAAGTTGCGTTGTCAGTGCGAATATGCAAATGGGCCCCCGCTGCATTTAAACAACCGTTAATGGTTAACGCCGCTAAAGACGGTGCATCATTCTTACTGCTATCGATAGTCGTAGTTGGAGAAAGAGACTCCGGAGCACACGCTGCCGACACATTGAGCACATCTACTTGAATGATACCTTGCACAGTTGCGTTCGATTCAACAACCACTGGCTGCTGCGCCGATACCACAAGACCCTTATCATCGCTCTTTAACACACATAGAGAGGTACCATCACAACCGGTGGACGCCGACGATAATGTCCAGTTTCCATCAACACATTGCCAAAACACATTCGGTGAAGGCGGGGCAGAACGGCAAATACTCGATGGCACCAATGCCGCAAGGAGTGCTGGCATACATTGGGCATGACAATATGGAACTCGCCAAACACGAGGCGTATTGTTAATTGAATTATCACCGGTGGGCATTGCCGTACGTATGCCTGGCATAAATGACGATTGAACGGACAGCATCAGATTCACACGAACAATGGGGCCCGTCGCAATTGAGCCAGTCATAGGAACAAAAGCAGTACTTGTTGCATGACCACACCCATCATAAACTGTTAAAGAGCCGCTCAGCAATTTGACCATCAAGTAGGGGTATGCCGGTCGTATGTCCACTGTACCAGACGCCAACGACATTACCGGGGCAGCCGTGTTTGCAAGTGCATGAACACATCCCGTCGTGTCGCGTATGATAACGCGAAACATAACCAGGTTATCCACAAAATGAATCGATGGTACTGTAATATCCATCAACGAGGCGGTAGTCCCTTCAAATGAGTTGCCCACCATGAATACATGACCCCGACCCATGCCAGAGGGGGTGACTATTTTAATGGGCAGCGGAAATGTTGCAGATACGGTACATGAAATCAATGCAACTTGCATATAATCCACCGACGGTGACGATGGAGAAATATCAATCACGCTACCATACACCAAGGGCTGATCAATGGTAACTCGTTCCAGATGTGTGTTGTCATACATGAGCAACTTGGTGTTCGTGAATACGGAATCATAGATACGCGATCCGTTATGCGCTGTGAGAACACCCACCTGCTCAACGACAGTCCATCGCATATCGACAAAACCGTTAAATTGAACAAACGTTCCCGTCAACACCGAACGCTCCACAATACCATTCTCTACCAGGTTCATATCATACAAAGATACTCTCAGATTTGTTGTAGCAACCGTCTCAATACGGAACAAACTCGCCAATGTAAATGTTAGATTGCGTAGATTCAACCGCCATATATTGGAGAAGCGTATTTCCATAGCAATCCCCTGGTCTACAGTAGCAGTAGTCCGTGGCTTGCCACTTGGACCAGCAGCAGCAGTAGAAGCAAGCGGCGACTCACAGGTATCCACATCAGACGTAACAACGAATCCACGCAACCGTAATCCAATAAAAGACACATTCAACCACGGACTGCCAAAGTAACTATTGATTGCTGATTCTGTAGCAGATGCGACACGTGAACAATTCAATATAAAAACCGGGTTAAGTTGTCCGGCATATATCGATACACCCGTGTCAAATGTGGGAATCCCAAACACCGATGTTCCCGTGATATTAGGCCATGACACTACCACAACAGATCGATCAATGACATAGGGAACAGATGTATTATAATTATCAGGCGCTAATAATATTTGATCGCCATCCAAAGATTCCGCAAATGCCATTTCCAATGTACACGGCAGTGTTATTGAACACTGTGTTGATATATGATTTGTTACATTCTCACGAACATACAGATCCCGAGCATCTACACAAATACATATCTGCGTGAAGACCAAAGAGTGTACCAACAACAGCAGCAGCGGCAATTGTTGCCTATGTAATAACTGCGTAACACGCTTTATTTTTTGCATCTTGCTACTGGCAAGACCCTACACACAGACACGTGTTATATCAACTTGAATACAATATAATTAAACATAATTGTATAATATATACTAAAAACGTACGCGTGGTTATAATAACAATTCAATGCAGTGCCTTTACTAGACTACCCCAAGGATACTATTTGAGACACATACCTATAGATATATCTCGAGATATATTATAGACATCAAAATAATTATCCGATACACAATACTTTACAGGAACCAATCTAAAGTAAATCAATCATAATATAATATGATACCTAGGTTAAGTACTTGACACATATAAGCCATTACAGAAACTGGTACCACAAATATTCATAATATCAAACTCGAGTTATACCCTCGACATACGGCTTAGAAAATTGACCGGCCACCAGATATATTTCCCAAGCATAATATTCCTCGAGTAATATTATATAGTCACAAATGAGCAACGTACACATAACATTTGAGTAATACATGTTGGTGGAACTATTGCCTTGTATACAAACAGACAATGAAGAAACATATATATTGGGTTATAAATACAATTTAGACATGTACACTCACAAAAATTCCAATATAAATAACTCGAGTTATATATATGCGTGTATAATGTAAAGGTTTTATATTAATATAAATATTTTATTGAAGACGGAGGAGATTACTTGGAATAATTGCTACGGATAGAGCAATAGCGTCGGTCTTACTAATGCCGTCCGGGTTAACATTATTATCCATACAACTCCCGTATGATATTTTAGATCGCATCCTAATATATTACTGTAGTGAGTATTTTGTTCTTATTCGCCACGTCTGTCGCGCTTGGTGTAATACTGTTAGATGTATAGATAGAACGAGTAACAGACAAGTGGCCTGGGAACCGCTTATTACTACATTTGCTCGGAACGGTCACACTCGTATTATACAATGGCTGCTCGCCACATGGGGTTCGAATATTTTGATTGATTGGAGACTTGTTGCGCCTGTTGCTGCGCGACGTGGTTTCGTAGACATAGTTCGGCTGTGTCATGAACACTGTAAATTAGAACCGAATCTATGTAGTTCCATCGCCGCCACTGGTGCAGAGAGGGGTTTTAAAGATATTGTGCGACTGTGTGTAGAAGATTTTGGTATGACGGAATCAATAGATTATGTGATGGCCAGTGCCGGTCGTGGTGGTTACGAAGATATCGTGCGATTGTGCAAGGAGAACTATGGTGCCACGGACGTTGACTGGGTTCTGAAGAGTGCTGCTTGTTACGGGCACGAAAACATTGTGCGGCTGTGTATAGATGAATATGATGCCATGGATGTTAATGGTGCCATGGTCGATGCGGCGTTTTTTGGTCAGGAACACATTGTTCGTCTTTGTAAAGAAGAATACGGTGCCACATATGTTGATTGTGCCATGACACATGCCGCTGCATTCGGACATATATCAATTGTTCGACTGTGTAGAGAGGAATATGGTGCCACGCATGTTAACGGCGCGATGGCGTGCGCTGCGTTGTACGGTCACGAACACATTGTTCGTCTGTGCATGCAAGAATATGGTGCCACTAATGTCGATCGGGCAAGAAGAAATGCCGCAACACGAGGTCACGATCATATAGTTCGTCTGTTAACGCAATGGCAACAAGAACAATAGAAATGAGAATTGTATCTTGCACCCGTTGTCATGTTTTGTTACAGGTCCCGCCACGTAACCCCAGAATAAACCTTGACCATGATACCAGGTTTATGTACAAACACTGTAATAAAACTTTGTTTTCTTATTACAAACACATAGACCACGCCATAATCTATATATATTTTGGTTGTATTATGTTTAGTTAATCTCAATACACTACATAGTGCAGCAACATTCTTATAGATTTCCTATTCTGAGGTTACGTGGCGGGAACTGTAGTATTATGTGCACAGTACATATTTGTGTATATATTTAAATTATTAATTGGGTGATAATATACAGTGCATCAAATCCTGCCTGTCGTGCTGGAGTGTCGACGTGGACGAGTTACCACAACAGACAGGTTCAGTAGGACTGTGTTTATGCCAGTATAATAATAGGACACTGGATTTAATGATAAAGTAGTATATAATGTGTAAAAATACCTCGAGTTATACATATATGAAATTTATTTGTGTGCTCATTGATGTAATACATATTTATTTATGTACATCTATCATGGACAAAAAAAGCAGACACGTAGATTGTTACAGGTACGTTGTACATTTGTGGTATGTTTATTTATGGCTATTAATAGGACGTAATATATCTCGAGATATATTTTATGTTATAAAGTGCCGTTGTTTAATGGTGTGAAATGTAATTATACCAACATGTCCAAGACGGTGTCTTCATCGTCGGTGGTAGAAACACTGTATATGCTTTCACAGTTTTTGACTCCTACCACCACTACTACGAACACAAACAGAGTGTGTCCTCATCAGTACACAGAACCCTCAATCGGTGCAACCAACAATAAAGAGGATAATTCGAGTAATTTGCTATCCAATCAAACCATGTCTTTTTTGAATTCAGTAGTCGCATCATCATTGTCACCACAATCACCATCTACCCAGACGACTTCTTCTTTGTGTCGTTATTGTGCCTTGAGTGATGCGGATTCAAGTACGGCACCAACGGTTGATGGTACCGATGATAAATTGATTCGTGCCGCGCGAGTTGTGTTGGACCCAACTTCAGTGGATGTTTGTGTGTATCACGATCCATGTAGCGACGGTCGCGGAGCAGCGTTTTGTGCGAAATTAACTTGCCCTGATATCGTCTTGTGTGGTTGGAATCATGCAAAGATGGTGCCGAAACGCAGTACTTCTTTGGAGTCATCGGAGGAATTGATGCCAGAGGCATTTCAAAACTTGTTGAGTCTTGTGAAGGGGAAAAATGTTTTGTTTGTGGATTGTGCGCCTGCGTCAATGGAACAGTGGCGGCGTATTCTAACGATTGCGAACAAGTGTATTGTGCTTGACCATCATGAGTCGAATATGAAACAATTCGAATCGGAACCAGGGTGCTTTTTTGACATGCATCGATCTGGGTGTGCGTTGGCGTGGGCCTACTTTCAGGGGCCCGCCACCCCATTGCCTCTTGTTTTGCAAATGGTGCAGAAGCGCGACTTGTGGCAAATTGATTCCTTGGTGGAGTCGTTTATTGCGTGGTTTTACGATCCAGATGTCACTCCACAAACAGTGGACGTATTCTTCGAGTATTATGAAATAGAAAGCAAGGTGGTGGAGGCTGTTTGTTGCGGTTATCCGCTGTTATTGAAAAAGCGCGCTATTGTGGAGACGTGTGCCAATCGAGCCCGTGTTGCAACCTTGAACGGTATTCAGATTGGTGTTGTGGAGACAGATTTGCCGCATTATGCTTCGGATATTGGTGCTAAAATTAGTACCAAATATGGTGCAGCGGCTGTCATTTTGCGCAATAGCACTGCAAGTGGTGAGTCAAAGAATTACAAAGTGTCGTTGCGATCTCACCATTCATCCATTGTAAATGTAGCCGATGTGGCTGCGCGTTTTGGAGGAGGTGGACATCCACAAGCCGCGTCATTTATTACAAGCGTTCCTGTTGAGGATTTGTTTTCATTTACCGCGTGATTGATTGTGTGGTAAAGGAATAAGTGTGTGTATATATACGTAAATATTTTTGTATCTGTATATAAAATACTTATGTAAAAGTCAAATATGATTTGTACGTGGGCGCAAAAAAAATAACAATGCACACGGGATAATTGAAGATGGTTGATGGGTTTCACTATGAACTGCAACAAAACAAAACTTCCATGTGAGTGCTTACAAAATAATCATAGATGTATTTGTTACAGCCTTCGTTGAGCACATCATTCGTTTATCCGTTGTTCGGGGGTGGATAATAAACTCGAGTAACAGTTATCTGTAATAATTGTATTATTTATTAACACGATTGGACTGAATGTTATTGTAACTATATCGTGGGTTGCAACTTATTGGTGGCCGTGTTTGCCATAATAAACATAGACAGATCCAAGAACAAATTAGAGGTGTGTACGACGTCCATTAGGGTTTGTATTTTGGGTTCATACTCGTTGGTTGGTATGTTTGTTTTCTTGTTCAGTAAGTATCTCTAAAAAACGGATATGTATATCCAATTCGCGCTTTTGTAATTTATATTAATGTAATCTATATCGGACACTTGTGGTGTAAAAATTATGGGTACCGGATATACATATATTTTTTTGAATATTTTTTTATATTGGTTGTTTTGTACCCCAACAACATGTAAGATGATGGCGGTTTTTATGTGTGTCTTCGGTCGTGTATTTTTCCAGGGTACTGATGTGTGTTGTACACGTGAATTCATGGTCATGATTTTTGTTGTATGTTTATTTGCGATTGATACTAAATTTGCTGTTTCGGTACACGACAGTGGTTGTTTATCGTCTGATCAAAGAAGAGCCAAAACAAAACAATCGGAACATCATTTTTCATTAGTTTGCTGTTTGGAGGGAATACATATACGTTTTGAAACACACTCGTATCTCATTCATTCATCATCATAGTTCCCACAAGAAAACATGTCGATCGTTGATTCGGATAAGCATTCTCATTCTTGTTTGGACTCCACGAATATGGGTGGTCGCTCTACCACGATACCGGATAATGATAACAGCAGCATCTCTGGTATTAGTTCACCAGTTGTATTCAACAATGCACATGGTGCCGGGAACCTCGCAGCGGGTACTTGTTTGCAGCAACAGCGTGAGTTGTTAACGCAACCGGGAGTAACATCTTCACACTCTGTGGAAATGTTGACGTCTTTACTTCCGCACCAGGTACATGCAGTGCAATGGATGAAGGATCACGAACAGTCCCAATTTGGTGGAATCCTCGCCGACGACATGGGGTTGGGCAAGACACTAGATTGTATTGCCCTCATGGTGCAAAGCGACCATACAACCATACCGGCACCAAATCTTATTATTTGTCCTAAGAGTCTGTTAGCGCAATGGCGCGACGAAATAATGGCGCACACGACTGTTTCGTTTGAGCGCATTCTGATTTATCACGGCAAGCGACGTCAAAAAAAGCGGCGCCATCATCAGCATTGGTTGCAAACCCGCTATCACCAACAACATTTGTCTCATCATCAACAACAACCCACACGGGATGTAGTGGAACAAGACAATAATAATGCAGGTCAGGATGTGTCTTGCCCACCTGTGGTGTTGGTTGGGAGTCGTGATTCCATGGTATCACATACAGAAGATCAATCTGGAAGTCTGTTTTTTGCTGTTATTATGACATATGATACCGTTCGTGCAGAGTATGCTCAATACCTAAAGCAACAAAAAAAGAAGACGGCGTCCCTTATGAACAAATCATCCCAACAACAGCAGCAGCACGACGAGGAATACGCGGCACAATCGCATGCGTCCAAGTCATTTCTATTTGATACCATGTGGGGTCGAATTATCTTGGACGAAGCCCATATTATTCGTGGACAACAGACGCAGATTACGCATGCAGTAATGGCGTTGCATTCCAAATATCGGTGGTGTGTCACTGGCACTCCTTACAACAATGCAGTGTCCGATGTGGCGTCGCTATGTTCATTCTTGCGAATTAAGCCATATCATTCGATGCACTGGTGGAATCGACATAACGAAGATGTCAAGGCGATTGCACAGTGGCGTGAGCAGTGCTTGTTGCGTCGCACGAAGGAAATTTTGAATCTCCCGTCCGTGGAACATGTTGTTGTGGATTGTCCGTTGGATGTTAACGAACGCATGTTTTACGATTATTTGTTCCGCATGGCGGTGCAAAAGTATGCGCAGTTTCAAAACTCTCATCAACGAAACAAGTTACAAATGTTTGGCACCATGCTGTCGTATTTGTTACGTTTACGACAAGCCTGTGATCACCCGCTGGTTGTGCTCGGACGTGTCTACACGCGTGCTTTGAGCAATTTGTCGTTGTCGTCTGCAGCCGCTATTGAAAATATTCAAGCAGATCAAGCATGTGTTCGATGTGGGTGTGGTAATGATTCGGAGGCCGCAGCGGGTATTCCGCTAAAAGAACTCGATTGTGGTCATCGTATTTGTGTTGGTTGTGATCGCGAAATGCGAATTGAATTCCAGCAACTTTTGTCTGCATCATCGTTGTCGACATCAGAAGAAGTACAACATCAACAACCTTCTTCCTCGTTACCCACACCATTGGGACCACAAGAGGGTGATCGTTCGTGTATAATGTGTTATCACGCGGCGTATTGGAAGGATCGAATTTTGGCATCACAACCATTATCGATTGCGAATGCTCCCAGTACCAAGATTATGCGCATGCTGGAGTGTATTGCGGATGCGCGTAAACGCAATCCGACCAGCAAGGTGATTGTCTTTTCACAATGGACGACTGCCATGGATGTTATTGAGAATGCAGTTGTACAGGCGGGATATGGAGTCGTTCGATATGATGGTGATGTGTCCAACATTGACAAGAGACATCATTATGTTCGCATGTTCAAGGATGATCCGCAAAAGCAAGTTTTCTTGGGGTCCCTTCAAGCGGGTGGTCTCGGTCTCAATTTAACCATCGCCGACACGGTCATTTTGTATGATTCGTGGTATAATCCATTTGCCGAAGATCAGGCCATTGATCGGGTTCATCGTATGGGTCAACAATGTCCAGTCAGAGTATTCCGTCTGCGATGTCCGAACACGGTTGAAGATGATGTGTTGCGAATTCAACAACGAAAACGCATGGCATCGGATTCACTGTTTTCTGAAAAGCGCTGGGGCTCTGCGGTTGTACTTGAATCAAGTGCGCTGACCGAGGATGATGTGCATAGTATTTTTAAGCCCAAGACAAATCAAACTAGTTGTCGTATTTATTCGTCCCCAGCAATAACTATTTCGGCACCACCCTCGGTGTTGTCGCATTCCAGTTTAGTACCAACAAATAGTAGTGTACAACCGCAGCAAGTTGTGTCGACTGATTTACCCACAGCCGCAGCATGCATATCAATGGTACATCATGAAACAACAACCACAACAACGACGACAACCACCACGGTTACAACCATGCAAGAGAATCCCCAAGCAACGTCGTCGTTTATAGCGCAGGAACAGCAATGGTCGTTGTGGGATGAGCGTGATGAAGAAAATGCCGCAGCAGGCACCTCCTCGTCAGATAAGTTTGATCTGGTCTTATGCTATAAACCAACATCATCATCGGCCGCCTCAGCAATCACAGCACCGTCATCGCATACACGTCGTAGCGGCAATGCAAAAGGTTTGAACAAATCATCATCGACAACATCGGATGCTCGTCCCGCAACCACCACGACAACGCGAACAGTGACTACCACTACAACATCATTATCTTCTTCATCACTATTGACCATGTCGGTTGATGACCCGACACTTGAGTCTACAACCACCACCAATAACGTAACAAAGAAAAAGAACAAGTTGGCAAAAGTATCATCTGTCGCAAAACACGCACCTAAAAAGGATGCAATGTGCAGCGATGACGACGATTTGGATTATGATAATTCAAAACCTGCCAGTGCTGGTACTATTCGTCGTAAAGTTCAACGAAAAAGGGCATTACCACCAACAACAATGTCGTCCTCATCATCTGCGACCACAGCAGCGGCAGGAGTTAATACTACTATAAAGAAGAAGAAACGCTCGCGGTTCAATTCTGAGTTGGAACCCGGACTGAATGGTGATGATGATGAGATACAGCCGGATAAGATTGTCGTTGGTTCTGCTGCTTCAAAATCCAAGAGGCGTAAGATTACAGAGACGTGTGCATTAAAAACCACCGGTGTTGTGGAAGAGGGGAGTAACACCGCGGACATGACAATACCCACATAATTGATTGCAGTAACTCAGTCCTGGACCAGTTGTAATACATTAAGATAATCTGCTTGGTTGTACCGTGTAATAAATAGGATGATGATAGTATAAATTGAATGGTTTTAATGATGAGAATGTGATGCTGTGTAAATTAATCATGTCAATACTACACTTACATGTTGGTGAAATGTGTATCTTGTTTATTTTGACCGTTGTGTGGGAAAAAAGACAATAACAATGATTGAATTTGATGATATTTGTTGATTGTTGTTGTCGCGACGACTTACATAAAACAATAGTCGATCGATGTTGATATGCTTCATATACAGATTGTTTGTTGTATTGCGGTGCTAATCTTTGGATGTGCCGCAGAAACAAACTATATAATATCTACCAATAGTAGTTCCATTGAGTGTATCTCTGATATTGAGTCCGTTCATTGGCCAACACAAATTTTGCTTATGTCATGGAATGCGACATCATATCGATGGAGTACATTATCAACTATCTTTGTCCGTGGTTTACTACTTTCATGTTCTACAGACAAAGATTGTATGTTCAAAATGAATCCGTGGTTGAAGGAAGATTATTTCTTGTTGTCATCGACATCACCGGATTGGATCGTACCGATCCCCGAATTTGTGGTTTCGAGTCATCATACTGCACAATCTGATTATTGGTGCAAAAAGAAAAACAACAATAAGAATTCATTCCAAGAATTATGGGAAATGCTTATTCTTACTTCTCCAGATAGTTATGGACAGTTAGTTCCATTGTCTGGCCCATACTATTGTAAATTTCCGCACGAATGTTTATGTATTGTGATGCGTTCTTATAACTCGTTCTTCCGTATGGCTTTTAGATCTGTACTAAAATATTAGTATTATCATACAAACGTTAACAACACAATCGTAAATGTACTGTCATATACGCATATCAAACAAATCAGAGATGCCAATTCTGCAACCAGAACATATCGATATATTTTGATGTATGCAATTCTTCTGATTGGAATAATACATACTAATATATTATAGTAATAAATGTTGAAATATACATATCGATATTCATAGAAATACATTACATAAAAACTGGTATACTTTTAAAAATTAAACTTTGTCACTGCATGGCTTTGGGAGAATGGTGTTGGTTTGTATCCTGCCAGTGCAGCCGCAGATGTAATTGGTTGATGGGAACCACTCAAGGCCGACGTGGTAGTGCTGTTGTTCGAACCTGTTGTCGTGGTTTGTAACTGTTGTTGATGATGACGAAAAACGGCATATTCACGAATTTTACGATACTCGCTCATTAGTTGATTCTGTTCATTGTGATGCCGTGCTTGCTCGTCAATCTTTTTGTGGATTTCATCTACGCATGCAACAACGCCCTTCATTTGAAGTTCCACCGTTTCTAAACGAGTCGAAACATTGTCCAAACGGGTAGAAATTGTGCAAAACTGTGCCAAAAGGTGTTGTAGTGCCTGCTCACAATTCGACAAGGTCCAATTCATACTGGATATAGTTTCTTTGAGAGATGTATCCACGCGTATGTTAGGTCGCTGCAATATGGTTTGTGATGACAACATTGTTGGTGTGGGCGGTGACCCCGACAATAACGGTACCTCTGGCAATGATGCGGCGCCCGCAAGTGTTGTTTGCATCATTATTGAGGCCGGTGATGTTGGTGGTGGTGGGGGTGACACAATAGCAGCAGTAGATATAAACCCAACGCCCGACATCGGGTCGGTATTAATACGATTGCGGGCATAATTTAATATTTGATTGGGTGGGGATCCAATCGGGGTTGTTGTCGTCGGCGATGTTGGCGCAATATAATTGTCGTCTAACAAGAGAAAATCACCCAACGGGTCGTGTTGGTTTGATGAAAACGAAGAAGATGATGATGGGGATTGCATGTGTAGTATTCAGTTAGTGTTGATGTACATACAATCGTCGATGCTTCTATATATATACCAATTATAACCTCAAATTGTTCAATTTAATTGCGCAAATACGTGCAGTCAGGTCTTACATAATATTATGAGAGCGTACAGCGCGGCGTGATGACAAAAGGAGACTGTAATAATCACAAGATAAAATTCTCAACTGAGTATGTATTCATCTTAGTAATTTGACGCATTTTGTTTTCTGGAATAATAACAATCTCGAGAAGAATATTAATAAAATGTGCTTTTTTGATACCATTAAACCATTATCAAGATTACGTTGCATATAATGTACTGTATCTGTCATAAATTATACCGCCTGTTGTAAATCAATTGTTCTTGTTATATTGACATGAGTCACGCAGCCACAATGGCACTGGTCGAAAACACTACCGACATTACAGAGGGCAAACAGGTAAACAACGATGTCAAGTTACCATCTGCTTTTGGAATTATTTGTTGTAAGTGGGGATCGCCTACAAACAGAGTCGCCAAGTCAATGGATGCAGCATTGAGATATATATTTGAACACATTCTTGGGATTGCAAATGACCCAAACGCAGACAATTGCCTTGTCTTGGGAATCCAACTCTCTGCACAACGCGATTGTGACTTTGGCGTCAGAGCACGCTACGCGACAATATTATCAACAATTGGTTCGTTTGATCCGAATAATAACTCACCCGAGTGTATTCAACACTACGTCACACAAGCACGGTCTTTTCTGGAACGAACATGGTTTGAGAATACGGACTATTCCAATATTCGAAGAGTCATCATAACATACACGGTTAACAAGAATGGTGATTTGCATGGTTCCCATGATTTATCCTACACTATATACCCTATGATCGATATATAATTGTATAGTTATTTATCTTTGTGATCATGCGTATTAAAATATACTGTTGTGAAAGGATCCATTACTCGATTTGAAATTCTGTATGAATTATAAAAATTTTATGAATAATATTTTTAAGAGTATTGTGTATTAAATGTCAAACCAGAAACAAACGATCATATATATTACTTTTTATCATCATTAACATACTGCTACCATTTTTTGGCAACTATTTGGCTTGTCATAATTGTGTTGATTGTTGCAATATCGTACGATGATTGGTTTGAATTAGGATAACATCACCTTACTACGTGGGATTCAATCCGCCGCAGCAGCAATAAATAATACCAATTTACGAATAACTTTGCTTATTGTTGTATTATAGAAAGATAGTTGGGTGGATCAAATAGTGATGGATATGGTTACATCAGCAAGTGATTCTATTATAACGTGGTTGACACACCCCATCACATCGGTACACTTTGCACTGATTGGTGTATATTTATTAATGATTGCCGCATTGTCTATTTATGTGCGCCAAGACCCCACCGCCCCAAGACGATACACGCCATACCGTGCACTATACTGGATTGTCCAATTTATTATCTCAGTGATTGTGCTTGTAGCAAGTCAACTAGTTGTCTCCACATCATTGTCGTCGACAACAACATCATCAACATTTGCACTCGCTAGTACAAACAATGGCATGGTTGATGACGATGATATCAACAGTAACAATTACACTACCGTGGATGCCGTATGGTCCTTTGCAACATGGTCCATCATGTGGCGTATGTTATCTATAATTCAAGTATATTTTGATCTCGCCTTGAATGGAAAAACAAGTGGAACATCTATCATCAAAAAAGTCTCACACATGCTTTCAACGTCATTTCTGGCGTATCATCAAATTGAATTGGGGACATTCACGACGCTGATCGGCCATTTGGTATATGTCTTGACGGCAGTGGATGGTCTTGTTGGAAAGAGACCCGGAGTTGGATACCGTGGTGTTGTTCCCATTGCGGACATATTGACGCTCAAAGATACAACGCAAACTTCAAAAGAACTACTGACCTTGATACGACTAACCCGTTCTTTTGATTGGCGCGGTCGAGCCCTACCGTTGACAGTGCATGCAATTTCCATGTTGTGTCTATCTGTGTATCGAAGTTACTTGGCAGGTCCCATAGAAAAATTCTTACGACAACGTCGTGTCCGTCAAGTAATGGCAAAATTAAAGGATGGAGATGATGCAGATGACGATGATAGCAATGAACCTATCATGGAATTTCCAGAACTACCCATGCCGACGTTACCGCTTCCAAAAACCATTACAACAGCAGCAGCAACAACAAATTCAACCACTCCGCTTGTATCAAACATCTCAACTGCATTCTTTAGAGATTCTTCTCTATTGTCGAGTGAGAATAACTATAATCTGAACCAGCGCTCTAACCATATAGTGGTCAACGATAAAGAAGAAGGAGAAGAAAGGACCGCGTTGCGTGTCTCCGCTCAACCAACAAAGTATCAATTACCCACAGGTACTGGATCATTTATTCAGTTTCCATCCCCCATGACTATTGTAAATCCATCAGTGTCGGTCGGAGATACGAACCCTCGTACCGATAGACAAACAAAACAAAATCATGATGAAATTAACACAAGTATGCATTCTTCCTTACCAGTATCATCATCCACATTGGAACCCAACCACTCCTCAATGGGGCTCCATGCCGATTCTATTATTTCCTCAAATCACAATTTATCAACGATTGAGGAATATGTGGATAATAACATCCTCACAGAAAGTAGTGAGTCTATTTCACAATCCGGGAATGTAGACTCGATGAGCAAAAATCATGAAATTATACCTTCCTCTACTACTACCGATGCTTCCGAACCAGCGATACCTACGCACGCAAATAACTCTCAGTTAAGTGATAAAGACGATATCGACCAAGAGTCTGTACTCATTGCACCCGCAGCAGCAAGGTCAACCCGACGTCGAGCACCACCGCGACGAAGAGACACCATCTACCCCATCATGGATGAAGAAACACGATCAACAGAAACAAAGTATATCCCACCTCCCATGTCCACAACACCAAAAAAGTCTAGCAGTTCCACGTTTGCAACAAACGAAAGATGGGAGAGTATCGCACCACCAATTTGGTAAGTGTGTTTGTAAAGACAACTATTATATTAAATGTTAAACAGTACAGGAATACAAATATATGTATCAATTTTTCTGTGCGCAGACAATGGGTCCGAAAAACTGCTTTACAACTTATTTTTGCACACACACATCCCACCATACAACGAGGTCGGCACAATGCGTACTGATTATTTATTCGTACACATATATACCTGGTTTTTGACCATCATCATTCATACTGGAATATATTTATTATTTTATCCACAACTATAATTGTTTTTGAGGCAAATGAATCAACACAAAAGCAATATTATCTTGAACATACAGATGGTTTTTTAGTGCCGCCAGTACATCAATTCCAACACGATCAAGCCATTTAGAGAATGGTTGATCCGATTGTATAGTCAGTGTTGCACTGGGAGACGATTCAGGACCCTTCATCGTTGTTATTGCGGGCAACTCAGTAAGATTATCATTATTGTTGTTGTTCATAATATGACCCATCAACTGAGTAGGATCTACCTGTATCATCATCTGATTAATCACGTGCGAATTCGTGGCAGCATCACTTGGTGTATTTAATATCATAGATGATGATACATCTTCTGCTGCCCGATACTTATGTAAGAACGAGCGAATGGTCTGTTTGGCATTCCATCGCTCGTCCCACAATCCGTCCGTTCCAACAACAAGAGTATCGCCAGGACGTATAGTATCTGTGGAAACATGTGGATCCGAAATAAGACCGTAGTGTCGGAACAGTGAATGTCCAAATGTACGCGAAGGCATAATTGCTCGCGTAGATACAACCGTGGGGGGTTGCATAATTTGGAAATAAGGATCCCTTGGTTGAACTCCATACGGCTGCAGTCGTAAAACCTCGCTTGGATTACTTATAGTGTGATCGGCCACAACACGAATAGCGGTATCGGGATCTGTTTGCGGTTGCAACACGTTACTTGTTGCTATTGTTGTATTTTTGTCGTTAATAGTATCGTTTTGCTGTCTATCAAATAAATGACTCCCAGTCAGAACATTATCTGTTGTTATGGTCGTGTCGTGATGATTGTTCGTGTCAATTGTAGAAGGGTATAATGATATTGATGAGTTGTTTTGTTGTTGCTCTTGTTGATTTTGGACCACGTTCTTATTATTGTTAATGTCCTTGTGATTGGTCTCGGATGGGAAAATATATGCGTCGCTATCGCCAACATGTGCAACATAGACACGCATTTCTTGATTCGGAGTTGGAAGCACAAGAGCCGCCGTACATGTACACCCATAATCCAACTCCGATAACAGTTCATCATGCATATTAGTGTAAAATGCAACCATCACAGGCTGTGTTGGATTTCGCGGATCTGGAATTGGCAGAAGAATCTTATCTGTCACGATGGCACGAGGATCTTGTCCACGTTCAGATTGTTCTTGGAAAAACTTTTGCGGGTTATCCATAACTTCTCTAAAATGATGACCATCAATAGCACCAGATGTGAGGTTCTTACGTCGCTCCACAGTCTTCGCTTCGTACATGCGTGGATCAGCCGCTTCTGGGTATAGACTGACCCGTCGAAATTCGGGAATCGAAATATAATAGACTGGTTCAGCGCCCTTTTCGTATTCCTGCATCAACTCATCTTGCACTTGTCGAAATAGATTACGAATGCGCTTTGGGATCGTTGGTGAATCAACATCTGTATCAATTTCGTATGCCAATTGCTCCAAAAGATCCAACAGCCGATGTGTTACAAATTTGGCAGATTCAAAGCCACCGATCCATCGTGTGGGAGTTAGTGGAACAGCACCATGACCATCACACACAACAATAACAAAACCACCATTTGATAAATGTCGCACTGCCCCATAATCTTCCATCCGTATCCCTTCTGATATGAGAGGAGGTTGCTGCACCATCGCCCCATCTACAAGGGTACCTTGATTGTTCTTTGTTACAGATGACGGTGTCAGACTTGTAACATTCTCAAAAGGTGTATCAGGTGCAACTGGCTGCCGATACTTATTACCAAAGTCCCGAAACACACGACTGACTTCCATATTTTTTTATTTTCGACGATGATAATCTCTGCTTGGTGAACGACGTTGTCGTTGTATTTTTATTGTTCTGAGGGCACCCCTGGCGTAATAATAGATCTGTATCAAAAGCCGGAACGGTGACAAAACAAGAATGTCGGGGGCAGTCTTTTCTTTTATAACAACACATCTTATTATTTACAATTCATGCAACGGCACAATCAATCCAGTATGTGTATACATATATATATATATCTATTATCATATTAATGTTTTAGTATATTTTCGCGACTCATCGTATATGGATCACTAAGGGACAATGAAAAACTCGAGTTAATCTATTACACTATATTTATTTCTCTGTAATCATATAACTTCACTGCACATGTATATAATCAGTGTAGCAATCCATTTACACATATCTGGTTTTTTAATAATACAATAGTTTCTATTCAACCACTTGATCATGAATCATGCACGGGTATGTATTAATACAACTCGAGTTATATATACTGGAATATTAAATCAATAGTGCCTGGAATCGTTGTAGTACATCAACTATAACAGAAACATCAGTACACCGTGATCAATGAGTGTAAGAAATCAGGTCTTAATAATAATGGACTTGTATCTAAACAACAATACCAAATAAATATTTAGATACCTACAATATGTAACTCTAGTTACATATTAATCCGATTATATTGATTTGCAGGAGTAAGATCTAGTTGTTGGTTTGATAAAGGTAGTGGCGACAATATTTATAAAACACCAACAACATTTTTTGTTACTACAGGACTTGTACTATTTACATGAGACCATTTTCTTAACATCACACATGATTAGTGGGATGAAGTACTGGAATGTTCGACATTGAATGGACAGTCTTCAATCGTTTGTTGACACGACGGACATAAAAGTGCAGCAGGACATCCACATTGTGGAGACACCAACCGTTCAACAACTTCAAAACAAACCATACATTCCTGACTTCGCTCCTTGCGGTTCCGTCGATTGCGACGTTTCTTTGCTGCGCGTCGCTGCTGATGTGCGCTGCATTTCTCCCCGGAACTTGTAGTTGTTTGTGTTGTGTTGCACTGGGATGACGATGTGCCATGACAAATCATGTCATTGGATGACTGATTTGTACCAGTATCGTTGACACCTATTCGCTCCCTAAAGACACATTTGGAATCAACGAGCGGATCTGTAAGAAGATGTCGTATACAACGTCTGAGCGTAGCAAAGCAATTCAGTTTCGTCGTTGAGTCTATTGAAGTGGGTGATGTTGGCATTGTGTTGTGTATCGAAGTATTCGTTTGTCCGACTTGCCACGTCTTGTGAATCTGATACATCAAACGAACCATTGGTTGTAAAGGTAGAGGTAATGATTTTAATATATCACTTGCCTTGCGCAATGGAATTGATGTGTCCTTTGGTTGGTGGTGTGTTCTCATCGCCGCAACAATATCAGTCACGCTGTTCTGTACCGTTGCCATGAGATTGAAATGACGATTCAAAATGGTTGTAAGTGCATCCAGTGCATGTTGGTGGAGCACAACTTGTATCACGTATTCCGGAGATGACGTTAACAGTGACGACGACTGTGAATTTGTCTTTGCAGTTGTTGTTCCTGTGACAGTGTCCTTACGCGTCACAGTTGAGGCAGAACCATCCTTTTTTCTATCATTCTGGTTCCATTGCTGCAGATAAGGTGCAAACGATGCAACTGTCGGGGAATGTTTCTGCTTGTTAGAACACCACACAACTCCATGAGGAGACCGACGACTGTGTGTGTGCAGTAGTTGTTTATCGTTGTAGACATGAGCGCGCGACAATAACACGCCTTGTCGAACACGATGTGGTTGAATAGGTCGTTGAAAGAGATGACCCTCTTCGTGACGAACAACAGGTACTGTATTTGCAGCAATATTCTGTTGTTGTAGCAACTGACGGGCCTGTTCCCAAAAGATAACATGAGCGACACTAGTGCCGAACCAATATCGATGATATGAATCCACCTTAGATCCCAAGAATGACGCCAGTGTCTGATTAAATTTAGTATAATACCCACTGAACGGGTACATAATAAAGAGTAAGAGAGAGAGGAGTGTGTGTTAGAATATCTTTACAATTATGGGGTTCTGTACGTATGGCAAAGAAAAATCAGTAGAGAGTGTGCATCACGTACAGAAGACCAACAAAATACACGAGCGGATGAATGCGTCGATAGTCATTCTTTTCATCGGGAACCAACGATGTTGTAACAATGCAAATTTGGTCACGCACGATACACGTCATGGCGTAGAACATGATAAATGATCGTAATCCAATGGATGCATGTGTTGGCGTGCACTTGATAAATGTTTTTACAAGTGTAGAAAGAGATTTCACACATTCAGACACGGCAGTATCTAATTCAAGTTGTAATTCTGAAAACACACCACCATGCTGTGCTGCTGGTTGCATTCCTGTAAGCACATCTGTTGCTGTGACCTCTGATAGTGACTGTAATAACGTAGACGATGTTGATGGCAGTGCTGAAGAGGCACATGTGCTGTCGCTGGGATCGTCCAGTCGACACAGTTGCACAAATACGTCAAACGGATTACCTGTAGATTGATTGACCTGAACGAGTTTTCCAAACAACGAAAATATAGATACCGGCAGACTCTTGACGACATCTTCCACCGCCATCTCTAACCAACAACGATACAAGTGTTGTGCCTGTGAAAAGTTAAACTTGTTCGTAAAATATTCACTTGACCCTTCCCAACATGGCACATCATCGCTGCATGCTCGTGCAGCAACAGCAGTCATTGAATGATGCGGATCCTCATCAAGGGAAAACAACAATGAGGCGGACGCTAATAAGGAATTAAGAACCGAGCCCGCCGTTGTTATATCCCAAACGGAAGAAGATTCATTACCATAGTTGTCTGATTTAGAAGAATGATTCGTAGAGCGCCGAGATCCACTCGTGTTCGGCATGGTAGATTGCTCAGGCACAAATGACAAGTTTGCCAAGGGCCGATATGAAAAGGTGGGTGTCATCACAAGGTCATCCAGATCCTTTGGTCGAAGGACAAGTGGTTTGTTGTAAGTAATCGATGACGGTGCATCCACAAAGACCTGATCCATATAGTCAGGTCTCAAATAATCATAATATTCTTTGGTAAAGTAGGAATTCCATAATAACTTGTTGTTGGCGTTATCGGAAGTGACACCACCACCAACATTGCTGCCGTGTAAAAACGTGTGCCACGACTGTATGAGCGCTCGCCACCGTAACCGGTTAAGTTCGGTCGCCTTTGCAATCGAATGATTTGCCAGACCAGTTAAAGCAGTACGGTTTGCGTATGCACACAAATCCAAAAACCCAAACAAATCATCTGTATGTATTTGTGGATAAATATCGGACACTTGCAGTGGAGCCGTCGGTTTTACCGATATAATGATATGCTCCGGTTTCGAAGACAGATGTGGTGCCGCGGGAGGTGGAACCAATTCAATATTCATTCCTCTGGCCGTCAAAACACCATAAAGGATGTCTTAACAAATAAGTGTGTATATGTTCGGGAGACACTACTGGATCGGTCTTGATATATATATAATGTGATATCGTAGTACTAACTCCCACCACCATGGGTTGTGGTGGTATCGGGCATGGGTATATATATATATATATCTCGAGATATAATATGCATCCATTTAGTGAATAGGTGTACGGAACCAATATGTTAAGGTCTGATGGTGTTAGTTCAACAACAACTCAAGATTAATAATATGTATATTTAAGAGTGTTGATACCTTCATAGTACCTACTCCAAAACTGCGCCCAACAGGATATATATTATTAGTATAAATATAACTCGAGTTGTTCCTGGTATTAATTATTGACCGGAGCAGGTCAAATCAGCCTTGTGTGGTAGTTTCATAAGAACTGTCACTGTATCGTGTTAGAATCATTCTTGGTTAGTGGTATGTATAGTTTATTGTGACTGAGTACCGCGGTTCACAACATGGTTATCAAAATTTGTGATCGCAAAACGATCAATGCTTGTTGTTCTTTTCAATAATCACGATCGCCGGCATAACTATCCTCATCATCATCGTCCTTACTGTTATGAAAACCATATCCATGACCAGATGATTTTTGTCGTTGCTGCATACCTGGCGGTTGTAGATTAGGTGGTATTTTGACCGCCTTCACCTGTGCTTTTTTGCTAATATTATGGCGTCTCGTGTAATCGGTATGTTCGTCTTCTTGAATGTCGCGCATGCACCCGCAGTAGCGTTTTACCTTGCCATCGTGGGGCGAAAACAGCACAATATCAGTAAATCCACGATGTGCGGCTTTTTGAGCAGCAGCGTACGGTGACGTGTTCTTGAACACGTGCCCAGTGGGTGTACCTTGAGGTGTTACAAGAACATACTTCTTCTTGGATTTTTCGCTTCGTCCTCGTTGAGTCAGAGTGGATCCATCCTCGGTGATATCGTCGTCTGGGAACTCTGAATCTGGGTCATTGTGGGCGATGCCATAGTTTGAAAAGTAGTTCATTGTGGGTCTTTTTTTCGTTAATGAGATCGGTCAAGTTATTGTATGTGTAAAAGAATAGATTACGTTGTACACAACACGCGGTGTTTTTGTACAAGAATTTTTCCTTTTTATTTCCTCATGATACATGTATTGTTTGGATCGAACAACGAGTTGCGTGTTATTTTCACCAATATTACTATTTGTCAAGATTGTGTGGATGTTTGGGAAAATAAGGCGAAAATCAAAAACACAAATAAATATATATATATTCAAAATAAGAAATGTTTGAGTGTGAAATTATACATTGGAATGCGGTTCATTCAATCAGTATTGTACATGTTGGTGTCCGTGAACATCGTTGCTGTATTCTTTATCCGCGTATTATTTTGTTGTTCATAACCTTTTCACATTCCATTGGTTTTGGATAAAATATAATATCTAAACACAACAACTATGGATTCTACATATGCTGATTTTGAAAGGATGTGTATCGCATATTCATATGTGTATCGGATGCTGCAAAATCGAGGGTATGTTGTGGTTTCTGTGGCTCCCACTGTGGAGCCGTTAGATTTTGCAAAGCAATTGTTGGAAAAAGGTGCACATGTTTATTCGGTTGAGAGACCCAATGAACCTGCAACGGCGCCGTGGGCGAAAGAGGACACTGTGGCAGTATTTTTTTGTACCGAGCCGAAATTAGGAGTAAAACACTTGCGCGACTATGTAAAGCAGTGTGAGTCTGTATTACATGTTCGTCATCTTATTGTGATGACGAATGTGATCACACCGTTTGCGACATCATTTGTTGCAGAGCAGCGGCGTATGGGACAAATCGATATTGAAGTATTCACATTTGAGGAGAAACAATTTGATTTGATATCACACCAACGAGTGCCCCCACATACAATTTTAACAGAGAAAGAAAAGACACAATTTATGAAGGATTATCACATAGGTTGTGTTAATCAATTACCACATCGGCAATTGAGCGATCCATTGACTCGTTATTATCATATACCAGTCGGTACAGTGACGCGAACAATGTACACTACAGGAACCATGGAAAGAGTTCCATACTATCGCATCGTTATGGACGATATGACGGCGGATGGTGTTTCAGCAACGACAACACACGGCTGAAATATAACGACTCAACAATTAACTGATAATTATGTACATAATACACATATAGTACCAATAGCAAAAAGAACCCCCAGATGATAGTCCGCTCAATATCAATTACTTACATTGTTGATGAGATGATTTTAATGTTGGCATAAACACCAATAAAAATAAAATTATTTTTGTGATATGTAATATATAGTAAACATAAGAGATACAAAACGGATTTAGCGAGTATTGAAAATAACAATCGGATTGGATTGATGATATTTATAATAATTTAATTGGTACGTTCTGTAAGACAGCGGATATATATACATAGTTACATTTGTGTAGTGCTGATTTGTTTATTCTGCTTTCATTAGGACAACAGAAATAATATAAGCGTTGTGTAAGTGACTGTATAAAATTGTAGTGTGGTATTATGGCATATCATACATCGAAACAGATCAAAACAGTGAATACTGATGAAACAGACAGGACAAATGGTGAGAGATTTGTTGATAACGATGACGACGACACCTTGAGTGATCGTACCAGTTCTTCTCTGACCAGTAGTTTGGTATCTGATGATGATTCCCGTGGCACAGTCCTAACCTCTCAAGGAAATCGTCGTTACCGTAAAAGAAGAATGAACCACGATTATGATATGTATGAGGCTGAGTCTGTAGATGACGACGAGTCATCATTCTCATCATCTTCTGCCTCAGAAGAATATGACAATCATCCGGATGTTCATGAAAACTATGATTCATCCCGAAGAAATAACAAGATTATTTTGCAAGATGTGCATCGAAGTAAAACATCTCGTCGCAAAGAAGAATTAAAGCATCGGGTAGAACAACAACACCGGACAGTATCTCCCATGACAAAACGGTTGCAGCAGCATGAGCGTAATCTATTTTCAGATGCTGGAAGTAGCGCAGATGATGTTTTTGGGGAAGAAGAAGAAAATATGAGCCATGACAATATTGTAGAAGCAGCAACAGCGGTTCGGTATGTTACATCCGCGATGGCACCACAGCGCCAGCCCATATCGGCACAAGTTTCAAGTAAGAGTAAATCTACCAGAAGCGAGGTGTCTCAAAATCAACCGGCCTCGAGTACAGATGATGTGAGACGTTCAAGGTCGGGTGCCGACAAATCTCATCAACGACGTAAACATGCACCATTACATTCCGATGATCGTCGTTCCACGACAATCCGTAAGAAGACGACAACTAAAGCCAAGTCGCCATTCACAACCGGACCAACGATACCCCATATTACGGGTATCGTGCCGGCCACAAACGCCAAGTCAGACATTGTAGACGATGGTACAATATCTGGTCCTCAACCAACGCATTTTTCTGCGACAGATTCTGCGGACGCAGATGCCATTATTGCTACTATTGTCAATCAAAAATTAAAAGAAATGCAACAACAGGGGGATGACGAGGCTCAAAATAAACCCAAAAATGATATCATTGCTGAGAATGTGTTGGCAAATATTGACCATAATGGAAGTGATACTATAGAGCGTTTTGATGATGATACAAATGATTCACTTGGGGTATCATCCTTTGTTGAAGCATCACGTCACCGTAAATCCTCGACATCCAGAGGTGATCATCATCACCGCCGTCGCCGAAAGCAATTAGAATCGGAGGATGCTAAAAATATACGTGCTGATGGTGCGGATGATGATGATATACCATTCGAAGGATCTGCTTCGTCGTATCGTTACTGGAGAGCCGTCGCTCGGCAAGAATATGATCAATTTACATTTAGTGTTCATTCTTTCTTTACTGATCATGCACGTCAGACCGGGCTCGGATCGTGGTCGGCACATTTCGCCGTTTGTGCATTATGTGGGTGGCAATTAGGAATTGCTGCGTGGTTATGGTGGCAGACCAAACAATACGCGTTGGCGCGGCAAGCGTTTGTTATGGCCATGTATTTTCTGATTCACGGATTTATTCCTACTGTGTTGACGTGTGGTCATGGCGCCAAAATTTATATTACCGAACTCATGTCCAAATGCAGTGAGGAAGATCGTCAGAACACGGATGAAAGAACTCCATATGTATGTCTAACAAATGTAAATAGAGTGCTAACGGAGGTAAAGCGGTCGGCCGCTCGAAATATGCCACCACCACGTGTGAAATAATAACAAAACAAACCAATTACACACGATATGCTCAATAACGTCTCACACAACAAAAAAATGGATGTTGGTATTATAAATACACATAGCGTTGTCAAATATATATATATATTATTTTTCATAAATGCAAAGTACTTGTATATATTAGTTATATATGTGCAGATGAAATGTATTGTGGCAAAATAATAATGTGTAAAATCATATTTTCACAAGGATAAAAACACATACGAATCGTACTGGAACTTCATTCTGACTGGCGAGATGTTTCTCTTTTTTGCTTCGTCGTAGGTGTAGCATATCAAGAGTGCTAATTGTATCCTTATATTTGTAACGATTATGTAGGATACTCGTAACTATTTACAATTGCGCGTATAATAGAAATTTTAGGTGCTGTGGTCTCGTGTGTGTATTTGCTCTTCGCCCAATTTGTTTTCTTGCTCCTGCAGACCTATCAGGATATAATAGGTGATATATATGCTAATGTTATCATTATGTTAATTATTATCCGCATTGTATAGGAAATAGTTCTTAATGAAATTTGAAAAACCGTCAATATCAGGTTGTTTCCCACTTGTTAGAGGTGCGTCAGTTCCAAATCCATACATAGAAAGTCATATTTTCTTTCCATTTATCTCTCTATCTATTTATCAATTATGTGTTCACAATCTCTACCACACCAAACACTGTCTTGGTGTGGTATTTTACGTTGACAAAGTTTTCGTCTTCTTAACTATAGAGTGAGATGGCGCGCTACCCAAACTAGACGGGAAATGGTATTTAACGTAATACACAGGTACGTATAGATATAGAAATTGATCAGCATTTATACTGTCTTTGTTATTGTGATTTTATTTCACGGTGGCTTTGTTTATTTCATAAGTTTGTTCACTTCTTGCAACTGGGTGGGTTATTATTGTTTTGTGGGGTTACCATTCCCGGAAATTGCGCAGACACGAGGCATATTTTAAGACCACATACCCCAGCGTCATTGTATACACACCTGCATATTATTATTGGTATCATATCGTAAATTATGGCAAATTACGTTGCAATCATTCATTCATGGTGTCATCACACTTGATGACAATTTTAACAATTTCCAATCGCGATCTTCTTATTCATGCACGCGGCTGGTACTTTATTTTTTCATCATACCTGTATCGGCAACACATGCCGCTGTGGACAGGCATACTTGAACCACTTATTTGGTTGCACATATAGCATTCCTAATTTCTTTGGTAACCGAGCATTATAACAATACCTCGAATGATTTTAAGCATCTGCAACAATAATTTTGCATTCACACACCCGACATCCTTTGTCGCGCATACATAGGATAAAGTATTTATTTGTCTGTCCATCCATCCATTTATCGAATAGATATTCTTTTGACATATTGTCGTTATTTTTCACTACAAAAACGGTTGCTTTCTATATCCACACTCACAGATATACACAATTTCATAATTCGAGGAAGTGGCGGTTATACATGTACATATTACATATTACAGCGTGGTGGTCTTGTTTTGTCTTTCTTTATATGATTGTTGTATGTTTGTGTAAGTGATGAATGGATGCCGATTTGGTTTCCATGACCAAAAATAATCTTCTGTGCTCTCAGAAGAATTCCATCCTCTGATACACAACTTTTTGTTTGTGTGCCTGTTGTACAAATATTATTTTGAATAAATGATCTATGTAATATTTACACTTGATATTTTTTCATTTGCAAGATTAGAACAGAGAAAGAGTATGAAGTGGTATTCAACAGGTGATGGTGAATATTATAAGTCACACGCAGAGAAAAGAAATAAATATGAGAGAAAAAAATAATAATGAATTATTCGTCTCGCCCGGAATTGAACCGAGGTTTATGGAGCCAAAATCCATCGTGCTAACCATTACACCACGAGACGTTTGTCTAAAATAATTACGGCGGATACAGAATTAATAATATTATTTTTTTACCGGCAAGTGGTTTAAACCCCCTCCCTAATATATTCTGCCAAATAAGAGACCAATTATAACAAACAATGCAATGGTGAACATATATATATAATAAAAACTGCTTGTATTATTCATCTCTCCCTAAACATATACACAACACACTCTTGGTCAATAAGAATTTTACATTATTCATAAAGTATCGTTGGCAATTTCATCCAATTCAACCGATTTGGTAGGTGGTTCCATGAGATCATACGCCTGATAATCTTCCGAACAATGAATGCTTGCCCATTTTTCAAAGGTTAACGGGTGTTGTTTGGAATTCATCTTGGTGAACAGAGACAAATTGACGAGTCGGGACACATGATCCGGTGACCAAGGCACCGGACGAGATCGTGGCGGAACACAAAAATACGACGCATTGTGCTGGATATCCATGGTACCACATCCGTAAATATAATCGTCTTCATCACGTTCGGCATGTGAATAAAAATGATTAAATGTATGTGGGATTATGGTATATGAAGCGTTGAGAGATAATGCACATGCAATGCATCGATGCATGTGTGTCGAATTCTGTTTGTCCTTCAAATCTCCATTACGCCGTGTCACGCCATTCAACAATTTGGCAGGTAATACCCGTATAAATTGACCGTACTGATTCCCATTGACGTCGCGAGAAATCATATCATATGGAACCCATCCTGTAACTGGTCCCATCGAATTGGACCGCAAGGGAATTGCTGGAATCTTTTCAAAAGAAGACGACACTGAAGAAGAAGTCAAAAGAGAGTTCTTTTGATCATTACATCGTCCAACATGTTGATGACGACACATGTTGGAGTACCACGTGCACCAATCTTCATAGGACATGGCAGGATTGTGTTGATTTGCCGCAGTTACAGAATCCATCGGCGACAAGGCAGTTGGAGAGGTATTTGTGGTAGAATCTCGTTCAATACACACAATAGAATCCTCTCCAACCATATTTCCTCGTGTCGATGCTGATTGATAGTTCCACATTGAATCGTGATTTTCAACTCGCCATTCTGCAGCGTCCAGACATTGGTAGTTGGACAAATCCCAGAACCGACACATATCGCGCGCAGAACACATAAACAATAATGAATATCGAGTCGGCACTGTTGACGGTGTTGTTGGCACCGATATTCTTGTTGCCGGTGGTCCTGTTTTCGCACTGTGCTTTGCGGCTTCCTCTGTCGCGGTAAGCGATACCCAGGCACGATCAAATTGTTTCTCCAATGGACTATTCCGTTTGAGAAAGTAACAGTGGCCGCATGTTGCGTGGGTAATGAGTTTTGGCGCCAACCCATGCTTGTTCAACTGTTGTAACAGGTAGGCAGCGAAGTCTTGCGCCGACTTGAACGGGGTAGTCCATTTCGCTTCTGCGGCTGCTGCTGCTGCCTCTACAGGGCTGCTTGGTTTGGGCACTGCCAAATCAATATTCGATAATTCTCGCCGAACCGATGTTGTCGCATGTGATGGGAGATCATGCAACAGGGTGCGACGTAACGTCTCTTGCAACGCCTCATTAAAGCGCGCTCGCATCTTGTTGTATAGCGCAGTGCGATTGGAACGATACGTGTCCCATGCCGCCTCATAGGATTCGCGTAATGCTTTCAAATGAATTTCGCGAACTTTACGCGCCTCTTCCTGCTTTTCTGCTTCTTCTCTACGTTTAGTGTCTGCTGCTTCTAGTTGCTGTTCAGACTCACGTTCTTCCTCTTCCTGCAAATCACCCCACAACGAAGATGACGCCGCCAAAGTGTGTAGTGGGGTGCGGACAGGAGAGTTTTGATATACCGGAACAAAATTGGGACGACGACGGCGGCGGTATGTTTGTTGAAACGACACTCCGGGTGATGATTCTTCCGCCCTGTTCGTATTGTTGTTGTTGTTCGATGCACGGCCTCGCTTCGTCGCGACTGCAATAAAAGACATGAAATCGACCGGTTGTCTATTATTGATAATGTATGTTGTTGGTTGCGAATATATATATATATATAGACCACGACCAAATATCGCTCACGGTTGTTGTGGATTGTATCAACAATGACAAATAACAAACTCACAATATATAAAAACACACAAAGCAGTTTAAGTGGAAAAATATATCGGTCGTATCTCGAGATACATATTCCGTATTTCAAATGCAGCGGAATGTGAAAAGCACCATGAATAAGTAACAATAATTTAGAAATCAATCTGCCTATATTTGTCACGTGAATTCATCGGCTCCAACTCATTCTGTGTATTACACCATATCGGGTTGTATATACGAGAAGACAATATTGACGTCGGTGATTGTTATTTCATTGATTGATTGAGTGACATCATGGCAAGAACAAAAGTAGTTGGAAAACATATTGTGGCCAAGACTGGGAAAGCGCCTCGCAAATCAGTCGCCACTAGCAACAAGAAGACCTCTGGTACCGTTTCCATTGGAAAACGACCTCAAAAGACGACAGCAATCAAGAGGCCCCATCGTTTCCGTCCTGGTACGGTTGCGCTGCGGGAAATTCGCAAGTATCAGAAGTCGTCAGACCTTTTATTGCGCAAACTGCCATTTCAGCGTGTTGTGCGTGAAATTGTTCAAGATCAGTTTCGCGGCAATGCGTATCGCTTCCAAGGCAGTGCATTGGCAGCACTTCAAGAGGCCGCCGAGGCTTACATTGTTGGTCTGTTTGAGGATACCAACTTGTGTGCGATTCATGCCAAGCGTGTCACAGTCATGCCTGCAGATATGCAGTTGGCGCGTCGCATCCGTGGAGAGCGCTCGTAAAACATGGTTATATTTGACCAATTTTGGTAGAAAAACATTTTATCATGGATTGTTTGGATCATTATTTTTGTATGTTTGGATTTCATAACGTCTTTGTACACCTATGCACCACATGAATAAATGGTCAATTGTTTGTATATGTATGTCTATTTAGTGTGTATGTGTATTTGTTTATTACAGTGAACTGCTTTTCGCGGCTGTATTTAGCCCCTAGAATGATATGATACGAACTCGCAAATTACCCAACTGTGCTGCATTGGGTGATCGCAACACAGTAGCAACATCAAGCCAACTTGAGTTGATGACAATACTTGATAGATCACCGTAGTTGAATACAAGAGATGTCAATACACTGCGTTGCGGATTATCTTGCACAAGTTGAATAGCAACACGCAAGCGACATCGTTGAGGATTTGATCCCATTTCAGTTACGCGATCAATATATGGGAATGCAGCAACCTCTCCACGTCGTATCCATGTATCGACGCTCGCGGGTGGTGTCTCAATAGGAAATGCATTCGCGAGGGGCATTGCATCGAGTGGGATCGTTACTCTCACATCAAAATCTTCTTGAGTACCAACACTAAAGTAACCAATATTCATATAGTATTGATCAGGTGGTAGACACTCTGCTGCATTCAACGCTGCGTCCGGAACAGCGGCATCCAAGATCATATCCGCCATTCTGTATGCCTCGTTCGTCAAGTTGAATACAAGGTTGGGATCCTCTAAAAGAGGATTCGGGACGGGTATCAACGATGATGTCGAGGGTAATGATTTCACATTGTCATTCGTATCACGAACCCCACTACGGTATTCAACGGCAGGTCTCCGAAATTGACGCGCATACGCACGCCACATATTACCGCCATCATGGGAGCGGGACGCCGTCTTACGTGGAATGGACGATATCAATGGGCGAGACGATATTGCGTTGCGTGGTGGAACACGCGTTTGGGCATGGTTGACACTCGCAGAAGAAGAGAGTTCTAAAGTATTTTTGTTGCCCTCATGATCGTCACCGGGTTGTTGTCGATAATAATCAGTCATGTCGTTGAATATATATGTTCTATAAATATATATCGAATATCAATTCAATCAATTGATTGGTTTATCTATTAATTCGTTGAAAAGAGTCTACAAAGTGAACGATACCAATCATGTATTGTTGTTGTGTCACGGTCATAAGTATTATTTATATACATGTATATGGGGGAGATGTGTCTCTTACCAACTATGATTATTTTGTATATTGCAATAGAATCGAAATATAATTATTCAGAACCCGCAGAAGGAGTTTCCTTTACATCCTGCAACCCAGACGCCTCCACAAATTCTGTCGATACAATAGGCTGCGACTGTTGTTCTTGTTGCTTGAGAATTAATGTAGCAAGTCCTTGCCACTCCTTATCGTTGAGACGATCCTTCTGCGAAAAAGCCAACACAGACATGTCGTTCTTGCTTTTGGAGGTTGTGGGTGGGATGTAGACACGGGCGGGAGTGATCTCACCAGCATAGTTGTCCTTGAACTGCTCCTCAACAATGTCGGGACGTACCTCAAAGATGGGTGGATCGGCCCGATGATAGTGTGGCAACACTCCGCGAATCTGATATCCATGCTTCGCGGCCACACGCTGCAAAACACTGGTCCACGGAACAGGAAACGATCCCTCAGCGAGGTGCTTGTGGCGAATATCCTTGTCGTACAAGGAAATCCATTTCTTGTCCAAGGGAGCAAACGCTGCAGCGGGCAACAAGTCGAGGCGGTGCTCATATTTGAGCAATGCAGACGTGTCGGACAAGAGACGCTTCTTGCTGGGAGGTTGACAGTCCTCTTCAAAGTCTTGAGACGCCGCAGCGCTAGGATCATCGCTGGCAGCACGCTTTCTCTTCTGACCACCCTTGCCGGCACGTCGAACAGATGTCCAACGCGGGCCCTTTCCACGCTTACGACGAGCCTTCTTCTCACCGACAACACCCTTAGACTGTTTTACAGGTGCTGCAGCAGCAGAACTATTAGCGGCAATGGATTCTTGAACAGCCGCAACATCGTCTGACGCGACGGCAACACCGCCGCCGGCACCAACCGCAAGAGATTGTTCCTGAGCGGCGACATAGACAACTTGTTCCTCAGGGAGGAGATCACTCAATGATGCAACAGCAGCAGACATGATGATGAATAATATTTAGGGTATAGTTATGTTGTTCCTTTTGGGCGTATGATGATAATGAGTAAACCCACACTCACACGCGCGTATAATGTTTGTTTTGTTATATACACAAACTCAAAAAAATAATAATTTGTCAATTTTTTAGCAAAACAAAACAGCAAGCATTTTATTATTTTATTTTTTTGTTCGCCAACCAGATACACATACCGACTGATATACATTTTATCGTATTATATTTTTTTGTTTCGAGCGCTAATATATTTAGTTTTTACACGCACACAATACATTTATAGGCTTCTATTTATTGAATATATTATTTACACGATGGATCCTCTGCAGAGTCAACAGCAACAACTACTACAAAATCAGTTCTTCCCTTGCATATATTACCTTCTACTTCCTTTGATTGTTGTTCCGCCATAAGAGGACTACTGCGATAATGATGCCGCCAAATATACACCCCATATGGTACAACTGCAAAAACCACGGTTACACACTGTAGAACATCCAAAACCCAATACGTATGTACAACTTGCATAACAAAGCGCAGTAAAATGGACTGCAACCCGCCTAGTAAACCAGGTACCATCTGAGCAATGTTAAACAAGCGCCCCAACCGATGATATCCGAACGTATCCGCCAAGTATGTGATTACCATGGTAAAATGAAAGCAGCGGAACAGTGAAAATACGATCACAGAGACGGAATGGGATATGGATATCCAATACTCTGTCGTCGTTGGTGCCGAAGCATGGATAGGTGCCAGATGATGATTTGCACGATCGCCACCCAATACGGCCATGGGTGAAAATGACCCCATTGAACTATTTGCTGATGATGAGGAGGAGGTTGTTGTTATTATTCCCACGTTACCATATGTCGATGACAGAGCATATGGGACCAAATTGATGCACGTCCAGGTGCCGAGTAGACCGAGCGTGGTCATATACGGCAACGACGGTCGATGTGTGACAACATGTGGATGCTGAAGCAGCCATGCCACAACAGGACTAAATACCAATCCAATAATAGGAATAATAATGGTGGCCGTGTCGGTTTTGGCAACACCGAATCGTGGCGACATGATTCCCAGAAACATAGTCAACCAAAACATAGACACCGTGTTGTACAGTAAAAACAGCAAAAACGCGCGGGAAGAGACGCATGACCACAAATCATTGCATATTCCCATCCACATGCTCCATAACGACTCATCGCTACGGCGGGCGTCATTATTGTTAGAAATCATGCCATTACTGATAGTACTAGTCGCAGTGGCATTATTACTTGATCGATTTCCACAATCTATATACTCATCATTCATATGATTGTCATCCCCAATACTTGTTAGAGAAGAAAGAGACATGGTGGGAGATGGTGTCGTGTCCTCATGATAGGATATAGTATCCGGTTGAATATTATGGTTTGATTTGTCCATGTCAATTGCCGTGTGTACGGTTCCGCGTGGCCAGAACAGGGCAACAAATACATTGCTTACGATGGGGACTAATACATACAACGACATAAATTGGGTCGACGACACGCCGCTAGGATAAAGTGCCATGCGATAGATGTAAAACGTAAGCGAGGCCGCATCAAAACATCCACTTAAGATAGATACAATCCACGTCTTCCACCGAGTACTGAGTTGCTTTGCACCTGCTAACAACGGCGTCGTGAGACCATTTGTTCCAACTCCGTACAAGATAAAGCCGATCAATCGCAAATCGAGAACACTGTCGTGTGCAGATGATGATGTGGACGCATTTGTTTGAACAACATCGCTGGGATCGCTGGCGCCAAACAAAATACATCCAATGGCAGACACGGATATATTCACAATAATACTTATTTGTGGCCCCATATAGTCGACAAAAAAGCCTTGGATGATTGAAAAACAACTTCTGGCTAAAATCGCCGACGAGAATATCTTGTTCAAATAAATGGATTGGCAGGATTTTACCAGAAATGGTATTGTTGTGGTAATGTGGGCATCCACAGGCGACGATGATACTGCGACCCCAGAGATGATTGTATTATTATTATCATCATAATTGTTCTCCGTCCCCACAGCACGCCGACACCACTCCGAATAGAGACCCTCTGCGCGTAGTACGATCTCGAAGGATGGCCATCCAAATATACTCCCAGAAAGCAACAATTGTATACTACATGCAAGAAGAACCAAACCAACAAGACGACATTGGGATTCCTCTGCCATGAAGACAAACACCGCAACTCAATGGGACAATAATTAGTACAGGCACCAAGAATAACACACAGGGGTGGGAACAATAATAAAAGAACCCTAAGAAATAAAAACAATACAGAGCCGCCTTTTGTACACTCCACCAACAACAGCCTTTGCGGGGATGCAAATTCGTAAACACCATAATCAATTATTTTATGGGCGTAAGTGTACCTCGAGGAATATATTCATACACTATATATTATTCTACATCAACTTTTTCCAACCTTTGCTTATATTATAACATCATAATGGTTGATATCATTTTTTGTTGGTCATCATATCATGTACACCACAAAATGAGGGGTTGTCTGGTTCATGGTGGGTTCGGTTTACATACAATATATAACTCGAGGTGTATTTTCGAGATATTACCGGTTGGTTGAACTTGAAAAACCAACGACCACCGGGGAGTAGTTGACCATTGCTCTTCGCTGTAAATTGAACATCCATGGAGACACACACGAGTGATATGGATTATGCAACCAGTCACATGGACGATCCGATGGATGCTTGTCTATCCGACGGTGCATCCATATCGTCGCCATTGAATTCTGTAGCCAGTAAAAAGCGGCTCCGCTCGTGGGATGTCCCGATGGCCAATGGTAGCAATGGTATTGAGAATGATCCGAACCATGAAGAAAAGACGCCCGTGGCCCAACTGGAGGCACTCGCGACAACGTACCTTTGTTCCCGCCGCGTCGATAAGTGTCACTCTGCTATCAAGATTCAATTCGGTCCGGCGCAGTACTTGATTGATTATGGAACAAAACCACTGTGGACAACATTCTTAAAGACATTGTTGGATGATTCCACAATGCGCGACCAACAAGAGGCCCGCAATGGGAAGGTGGTGATGATTGAGACGTCCCACATTCCCTTGGATGATGATGTGCATATGGACCTGGTGGTGTATGATGTTGCCTTCTCGTTGCTCGCATTTGGTGCCTTTTGTCCAACAGAACTACGCTCGATGAAACAAATGGTGGGCGTCCTAGAACTGGTGGAGCCGTTTTGCGTACGACTTCCCGCATTACAAATTAAGCATTGGACACGGGATGTATGGGCGTTACAATACCAGGTGGGTTCGTTTGAGGACGCACTGAGAACCGATTTTGATCGCCTTGCCCAACGCACGTGGAAGAATAATATGATGTGTTTGCCGACTTTGGTCGACGACGATGGGTTGCTGAATGAGCACTTGGCGGATGATTTTCCTTGCATAAAACATATGCTGTCTGAATTCATATCCGTGCTGGACCTGTATGATATTATGAATGCTGCGCATACGGGACAATCAACCACAATAACTTCTTCTTCTTTGTCGGAGTGGCGTGCGAATGATTTATGGTGTTTGGATTTTTGGTCGCTGACATCTGTCGAACAAGATATTGTTGGTATAATGGGTGACTTTTTACGACATGTGTCAATGTATCTTCACAATAACCAAGCATCCACGTCAGCAGAATTTGTCCATCAGATTCTTCATATTATTGCTTTCATGGTCGTTCAACTGTTTGATCCAAACCGTGCCTGGAACAACCTACGTCCGCCCACCATGGAATCGTGGTCGACACTAATATTGAAACCCAATACGAGTAACAATCCACTAGGACACTGGCTTACCACCATTTGTCGTTCCATCAATGGGTGGCCCTTGTGGTCGCTACAGGTGGAGGGAAAACAGGAGACAAACAACAATAGGATTTCCGGTTTATCAACGACACTACGAATGTTGCAGGTCAAACTACCCCACACACCGTCACAGGTCATTATGCTAAATGGTACCAAGGTCGTCCAAACAATCATGGATCACGTGTATCACACCCAACCGGAACAATTGGCAGATTCATGGAATCGCCGGTCATTATCATCAACCATCGCCAACACAATTATGAATCAACGTGATCTGGCACCTACATTGTGGCGACGCATTCAAAAGATCACTGCCATGCATATGATTCGTCACCTGTGCAACACGGAATTTCGCTATGATGAGGACTGGGGAGGCGGGATTATCCGTGAACCACCCTTGGATTGTGTCACCTTGGTGGACACAAATGATATCGCACATGTGTTTTATCGCGATGAATCTACGCTATCAGCCGCGTCACTATATCAGAACGGACAGTCGGTGAACGTGGATGATGTCTGCAATCAAATTCACTCGGATCGATTATGTATCCGACGTATCATCCTTGGATTTGAGCCTACAACCAACAGATTCCAAATGTATTGTCAGATGTCTCCTGAAGACTGCTTTCTTGGAATTACAGAGTCGTTGTGGGACATGAGCGATCAATTTATTGCATCGGCACCAGAATACAACTGTCTTATGAGTTCCACCTTTACCAAGGAGACTAGTATGTTGTGGATACGATGGGCGGATGGAGTCTCTCAGTACAAGGCACCCTCGATTACCCTTGTCTTTCCAGAATATGACTCTATCATCGCGCAATCCCACAATATTCAAAATTACCTGCGCTATCATCTTAATTATTATGATCATTGGATGCAAACAACATTATTTAAACCACCTCAACCACCAAATGCTAATCGCGACGTGTATCGGGATATGCATCAGATCGATACGCCTGGATCATATACACTACACACCCATTTTCAAAATTTGCTTGATCATGTTAATCGTCTTTAAGGCGCCGCACACATGATAGGAGCATTTGTTCTGTATGTTCCACGATGATCCAACATGCTAAAAATAACTCTTCTATATATATTAATATAAACCCGATTTATCGTTTGTTGTATATTTAAGGAGAAGGAACAACGTATTATTGAATCCTATTTGGGAAAACAGGCAGAACCACCCTCGGCATCCTCGAAAGCAACACGACGATCGCATATTTCATCTATAATAACAAAAATAGACAATTTGGTACATCGTCCCATTCACCAGTAGACTCGTTCTTCAAGAACAACACACCTGTAGTATCCATCATGGACACGTCGACGTGGTTATCCCAAGATACCAACAGCGTCATTGAGGAAGATTATGCGACCAATTCGGATATTTACTAAGACCCTGTACAATGTAAACCTAAAAGATGTCCAGACACACCCCAACGCAGCACAGTAGAAACAATTAAATACCGTATATATATATATTACTCGAGGTATTTTATCGGCTACTTATAGATCCATTTTTGGTCCCCGTATGTCGCTTGGAGATATGGTCGTGATGCTCAAACTATACTTTTGAATCATGGTGATGAACAACAACCAAAAATAAACATGGATACTGAGTTATACACATATCAAAAAATATATTCCTCGAGCGGTATATACTGGGCAAAATATATCATGAACCGATCTTGTGTTAACTTGGTGTATATGACCTGACTCAAATATGGTATCCATTTCCACATATTATACCTCGAGTTTATTATTCAAGTATTCATATGGGTTCCTTATTTTAGTCATGAGGTTGCCGCACATAATATATCTCGAGTACTATTTTCGAGTTGATATTAGCACTCGCAAAACTGATAGTCGTTGGTGGTGTTATTTCCACCAGTAGTTCGTTTTGCCATTTGATTACTCTGTTGAATACTACCGCTACGTTGATTGATCAAAACGCTGGGGGCATGGATATTAATGATTGTATCATGACCGATAACAACAACATGATCAACAATTCTGGAGAAGCACCATTGCTGCCAGCGCCAACTTGTTTGCCAAGTAAAAAACGACAGCGCTCGTGGGATGTTATGCTGGACGATGATGATGGCGATGAAAAACAGGAGACAACTATGCCACCGATGGAACGATTTATGGCGACCTACCTTCGTTCTCGCCGAATTGAACAGGCGCGATCTGCGATCAAAATTCAATTCGGCCCGACCCAATATCTCATCGATTATGGAACAAAACCATTGTGGACACCATTTCTGAGAACATTATTGGACGATTCGAATATGCGCGACCAACAAGAGGCCCACAATGGAGGTGTGGTTATTATTGAGACTTCACATATTCCTTTAAATTCGACGTCATCGTCAGATGTAGACCCTGTCGAATATGATGTTGCGTTCTCTTTGCTCGTATTCGGTGTTTTTCACCCCGCCGATTTACACTCCATGAATCAATGTGTGCGAGTACTGGAACTTGTGGAACCCTTTTGCCTTCGATTACCGGTGGGGGAAGTTACAAAGTGGACATGTAATATATGGGCTCCTCGATGGAGATCATCCTCGTTTTATGATCAAGTGCAACAAGAACTCAAGCAACTCGCTCAATTGGCGTGCAACCACAACAACAGCAGCAGCGGCAACTGTGATGGACCATACTTAATTGCTTTTGCAGACGCCGATCATGAGGACCGGGTAAACGATGATTATCCTGGTATATCACAAATGTTAACCGAGTTTACATCTGCATTGGATTTGTTTGACATTATGAGTACTGCATGTTGCGGTCAACAGGATTGTTCGTCATCGTCAACAACAAAGACACCTCCCAGCAATTTTATTCTTTCCAAGTGGCGTGCGAGCGATTTGTGGTCCTGTGATTTTCATGCGCTTACTGAGGTGGAGAGCAGTATCATCGATATAATCGATTCATTTTTGCAAGATGTGTCGATTTTTTTAAGATTAAATACTACCACGACTTCAATAGAATTTGGCCACCAAGTTCTTATCATCGTTGTTTCTATGGTCGTACAATTATTTGATCCAAACCGATCATGGGCCAGACACCGCCCATTGACAGCAATTGCTTGGTCGACTCTGGTTGCAAAAGATGGTCATCATGTACCGGATGTATGGCTTCGCAAAGTATTCAGGTTTGTTAATGAATGGCCTATGTGGTCGGTACCATCTTTGACGTTGGAATCCATTCATGAAGATTCTCCTATCACCACCACCACTGCGGTCTCGACACATAAACACAACATCATGTTGAGTTGTAACAAGACGGTCCAAATCATTTTAGATCGCTTGTATCAAGCCACACCAGATCAATGGAGTAATTCATCTACAATGGCGTCTTTATCATGTACAATCGTCAATGATCTCTTGAATCAACACGTCTTGTCTGCCTCTTTATGGCGACATATTCAAAAACTTACCGCTTCGGCTGTCATCTGTCGTCTACTTGAGAAAGAATTTAGCGAATATTATTGGGACAATTCAACTATTCACACGCCTCCATTAGACTCTGTGACACTGGTGGATATAAACGACATTGCGCATGTATTTTATCGTGATGATTCTACATTATCGACGACAACCCTCTACTACAATGGACGCTCCGCGAACGTTGATGATATCTGCAAACAAATTAACACTGATCAATTACTCATTCGACGAATAATCCTCGGAATTGCACCAACACAACCAAGACTGACAATATTCACGTCGGGTGCCCATGACGATCGTATTCTTTTTCAGACCTACTCATTTTGGGACATGTCCGATCAATTTGTAGCAGCAGCCCCGGAATATAACTGTTCCACGTGTTCTATCTTCACTAAAGAGACCACTATGCTGTGGACACGATGGGCTGATGGTGTTTCTCAACACAAGGCTCCCTCTGTTACTCTTGTCTTCCCAGAGTACACGTCCATATTTGCACAATCACGCAGTGTGCAAAACTATCTACGTCACAATCTAAACTACTTTGACCATTGGATGCAAGCAACGTCGTTGGTTCCTGACAGACGTCAAGCCATTGGTCATGATTGGTTTGATACGATGTGCACGATCGATAACCCTGGATTTCGCTCAATTAGTAATCATTTCCGTGGTTCGTTTCACGATACATTTCGTTTGCAACACCAGGAAGATAATGATGACAGGGCAACCACCACACCCGCACATAACATGTTCATGAACTAAATTGTAGATTGTGGAATCTACTGTAAATTTTATACATTCTCTATATATCTCTATTTATTGCGGTGTATAATCCTGCAGCATGTTAGGAAAAGATCAGACACAAACGACGCCCGATTGACGAACCTGATAAAATCATTCTTGTGTATAAGTAAACCATTGCATTCTTTTTATGTTTAGGAAACTCCCAATACTAATTACAACAGGTTATAATGGGGAATACATGTTGCAAAGGATCATCCACTCCTCCAATAGAGAAGCATAAAATGACACCCTTATATGGTCGTGATTTGTCGCGCTACTATCATTATGCAGACTGGAGACATATTCCACATGGATCACTCAATAACGCAAAAGTTCAACCGTTTGACCTGTTGTTTGTTAAAAGTGGTCACTACTGTGATCGGACTGTGCGACACGCAGCAAAGTATCATACAATATTTGGTCTACTTACACATGTGGGCGTCTTTATCAACAAGACCGTTTTTCCAGATCGACGACTCATTGACGATGAGTGGTACATTTTGGAATATTTGTACAAAGCAGACAAGAATGTTCCCAATATTTATGGTGAATTTGCGGCAGGCGTTCAAATTCGACCGCTGCGTCAATTGATAGAGTTAAATCGACATGTTCACACACATGTATTCATTCATTGTCCATTGCGTCCAACATCACGTGAGGCAATCTTACCACCAACGATACGGGAACAAAATATTGTTGAGGCCTTTTTGGGGCGACAAGCAGAAACAACACACCACCACGATCACCGAGTAAATGCAACCATAAAAAGCCAAGATTTGAAGAATATTACACCCCTCATATTAAATTCACCGTCAACTGCAGCGCAGGTAGATCAGCACACGGATTTAAATATTGATACCGTCAGAGTCGCACAAATTGCAAATAATAGTAATAACACAAATACCGGGAGTAGCGATTCTCAATACACTACACCATACACACAACAAGAAAAAAGAATTGTTGATACTTCTTCAGTCATCACCACAGGAAACTCATCGGAAGACTTTCAAACCAGCGAACGTTGTTGTTGCTGCTTCGGTTCTTGTAAACGTCGCAAACCTAAAAAAGCAGAACATTGCGTACAAGATAGATCATCATCATCATTTCGAAAGAGCCAAACTAATGTAGATTCCGCCGACTTTGTTTTCAATTTGTTTACTTCTTTGCAATTGTATCAGCATTATAACCCATCAACACAAACGCAGCGGCGACTTACATCTCACGTCCTGCCTATCGATTTTCTACCTGGTGTAACTAATTTGCCCGTCATCGTGTCGACGTACGAAATGTACCGGATCGATCCTCCAAAACAGCCCTATTTGTTCTATAATCAGCAACTTGCATCGTCAAATTCTGCAGTAGACTCACTTTTCGGAAGCAAATCACCGGTATCAATAATGGACACGTCGACGTGGTTATCTCAGGATAGTACCAGCGATATAGAAGAAGAATATGCAACTGACTCGGATATTTACTGAAGATCTATGCATTATAAAATAATATATACACCAGGATACAATGCATATATATAGTACTCGAGTTGTCATATCAACACAATGAATAATATTTTTCGGTAACTATCCACTGATATTAGAAACAATAGTTATTAACAAAGTACATGCTCCTATGATGAAAATACTTTTGCTGTCGAATTAATGGATAATAAGGTTCTGGGCCTACAAGAAATATTTAGTTTCAGTACATATAACTCGAGTAATATATATATGCGTGGTTGAATTCATGTATACCCGTATCGATTTTACTTAATGCTTGACGGTTAACTACTTTGCCGAACACCACTATAAATCGCGCATGAAACAACTCGAGTTTATTATTTGAATGATAAATAGTTTTTTCTGGCAATCTTGATTACATATTTTTTTGAATGAACAACTATGACGTGTGTTGCATAGAACAAAAACGGGTCATGTAGAGACATAGTATAATAATACAAACGATATGGTAGGAAATGAAAAAATTATTTAGTCGTAAATACGGACAATAATATAACTCGAGTTATAATATCATATAGTACACGTAATATTATATGTGTCCCTCCATGAGTAGACCTTGTTCGGTCATGAGCAGCAAGTTGTGTCAAATATACTTACATAATTTGTAGAATCTTAAAAACCATCCATACGTATTGAATATGCTCATAATTGTGAAGAATCTGATGTGTAAACTCGAGTTGTATTATACAACTTTTAAAAATTTGTTGTTGTGACTACACCTGTATCATACAAAGCAACAATTATGCTCGAGTTGTATACGGCCGCGAAAATAGATAAACAAAATGATTAGTGTGTAAGAAAATGGTAATAATTTATATTATTTTTAATTTTATTTTAATATTTATTGTTGATTGGCGGTGGTGAAATGCAATCTGTCAAAGGGTTGTGTGTCCATACATAAAATTGTTGCGGATCAGTTTTTTTATTGGGTGTAGATAATATTTCGTGCTTTATATATAGTACATGTATGTTGGTGTGTTTAGTTAGTGGTTAGTTATCTGTTTGCCTGATTCATTGTGCAGTTATTGTTGTCGCTGCTGTGTAGTATCGGTGGTGTTATTATATCCTGCAAGAATAGTCGTAGAACGTTTGCGGACATTGAACACAAGTGGAGTCGCAATAATACGTAGAAACATTGCAGATATTTGATTGCATTTGCGTACAGATATGTTGGGTGTTTTACAGAATGCTCAGCGTTGTAAGGATCTGCAGCAATCGATGTGCTTGATGCGGCAGTCGGCTGTGCAGGAACGTGTGGTGCGAAGTATGTTTGCCACGTTTGGATTTGCCAAATGTCAAACCGACTCGTACGAGCGGTTTATGCACTCGTGGGTGCCGCATATTATTGCCGAAGTGCCGCCCGTAGTTGTCGACAGTGATATTACCGGATCGCGTCACGTAGTGAAACGAGGCCAGATCAAATTTACAAAACCCACCTTTCAGGAGAGTGGTGGAACAACAAGTCCCATATACCCATACCATTGCCGGTGGCGCAACCTGACATACACGGCCAACCTGTTGGTCGACACGACGCATGAAATTTATGACATTCGCGAAGACAAGAAGAATCCCAAATTGGTCGAAACACGGACGTATCAAGAATTGCCATACGGTGAGATACCAGCGATGCGGAAGTCTTCATTCTGTCACACCCACAGTAACCCGTATTTGTGCAATGAGTGTCCGTCGGACGAGGCTGGAATTTTTATTGTGAATGGAAGCGAAAAGAATGTCGTCGGTCAACTGAAGATGCGATCAAATGCTGTTTTTGTTTGGCAATGTAAACAGCCGAATAAGCAGTTGTATGTGGCCGAGTTGCGGTCGTGCCATGAATCCAAGGTGCGTAGTACAAGTACATTGACGGCAACAATTTCGCGATATAATGAGATTACCGTTATGGTGCCATTTATTACATTTGCCATTCCGGTGGGAATCATATTTCGCGCACTGGGTGTCCTGACAACCCAGGATATGGAGGCGTATATTCTGCCAGGTCATTGGGTGCGCGATGCTCGATTGCGTGCTCTTGTTCACATTGTATTGGAGAATTATGTCTACAAGGACGATAAGGTGATGCAATCGGACGAAGCACTATATAACCCGATTGAGTTGCACGAATGGATTGGAAAACGTGGAACCAAAGAGGCCACTCGCGAAAAGCGCATCAAGTACGTGGAGCACATTTTTGGTAATGAATTCTTACCCCACATCGGGTTGGAGCGCAACAAGGAGACGGTACGACGCAAGTTATTCATGTTTGGTAATATGATCCGCCGCTTGTGTTTGGTGCGATTGGGACAGTTGCCCTGCGATGATCGTGATCATGTGGCGACACAACGTGTGGATACGATTGGGTCGCTTATGGCCTACTTGATGCGACCTTTGTTTCGTAATCAGTTGAAGCATTTGGGTCAACGCATCAAGCGGAGTGTGGATCGTGGCAAGGATGTCAATATTATGGAACTGTTGCAAACAAAAAAGATTACGGCCCGATTTCGATACCATTTTTCGACTGGAAATTGGAGCGTTACCAACACAGGTCAGGGAAATAAGGGTGTGGCGCAGATGCATCAACGTATGACTGTGGGAACTGGGTTGAGTAATTTGCGCCGTCTCAATAGTCCGGTGAATAAGGAAGGAAAACTGCCTAAACCGCGTCAACTACATCCGTCGCAGTGGGGTGTTATGTGTTGCTTTGAGACACCAGAAGGATCGTCGTGTGTGACCCCGGATACGCGTGTTGTGTTGGGTTCGTACATGGATCAGGTAACCATTGCCGAGTTGTGCAATATTGCACCGGATCATGAATCTGTATCCGTACTGACGGTGAATCCAACAACGCTTCAATCGGAGCCGTCGCGCATCTATAATCAATTCACCAAGATGCCAGACGGTCCCATGTTTCGTTTAACAACAATAACGGGACGGCAAATTCGTTGCACACATGATCATCCATTTTTGACGCAACGTGGATGGGTCTATGCGCAGGATTTGGATGTACAAAACGATCGACTCTGCATCATGCCTGATATGGAGCCTGTAGAGCCTGATGTAGACACGAAATGGACGACGACTTCTGCTACGATTGGCAATGATATTGTGATTCTGACTGAAGATTTATTTGTGCGCACCGTGTCCGCAATGGTGCAGCCACATTTTACAGCATGTGTTGGTTTGTGGATGCGGCAACTGCGGGATAGAGGATTTTTGCCATTGTCTGCCCATGACGCTCGCGGCTGCAACAATTCGTTTGGGTCTCCTTCGCGTGGTAATCGAATTGGAACTCTCGCACGACTGCTTGGATTTAAGGCAGCAAAAGGTTCCGTGTTTTCATTGTCTTCTTCAGGTCAAATGCCGCGCGTTAATATGCGTGTCGGTCGTCGGTGCGATGCACAAGAAGTTGTCGATGATATTCGGAGCCTTGGATTCGACGCACATGTGATACGTCAACGACACGTTCCTGCTCGGAATCGTAAGAGCAATGGGCGGTCATCAGAGACGACATTGATTGATGATCAATGTAATAGTAGACGGAGACATTTTGTGGGTGCACATTATGTGTTTTCTGTATCTATGGAGTCTCTCATGTTCTGTTTGTTGGCCGCATTGGATACATCTTTGGTGTCTTTACCACAGCAGCAGCAACAACAATTGGTATTGGGGAGTGTTCCATCTTGGGTGATGCAGACCACAAATCGACATGTTCAACGAGAGTGGTTGGCCGGATTTTTGGGAGGCTCTGCAGGATTTGATATTCGTGAAAAGAGTGATCATTATTATCAAAATCAATCCATGTCAGGTATTCGCCTAACTGGGTGTCGATCGACCATCCACATTAGCCCAATTCAACTATTCTGTCGTAAATCACAGCAGAGTTACAGTCGCCGAGTTGTCTTTGCAAAACAAGTACAATCATTGTTGGATTTGTTTGATGTGGAAACTGGTCGCGTTGGTGTTTTTGCATTCAAAAAATCATCGCGATTGAAAAGTATGAATAAGGTTATAATTCCATTTTTACACACATCGACATCCTCTACACTCACGCTATTAAACAAGATTGGTGTTCGCTACAATCAACGTAAGTTGATTCAGTGTCGTGTCGTGGGTGAATATGTGCGCCTTCAACAACGTTGTTATCAGAAACGACGCATGGATCAATTGACGGAAGAACTGATGCCATTATCGACAATGATTGGCTGTTACTATTCTGCTGCTGCTTCTTCTTCAGTGTTACCATCATCCGTACAGTTCTGTCTAACAATGGCTGGTTCGTTGCGATCGTTTATTCAACAGTGCAAACCGGGTCCAGAAGGAACATTGTGGGTACCATTGGAATGTAAGCAACGCATCGCGCCGGAACCTGTCATGGATTTTACGACAGTTTCAAACAATCATTCGTTCGTGGCCAATGGTTTTGTGACACACAATTGTGGACTCATCAAGAACCTTGCACTGGGTGCTCATGTTCGTGCGGGATATGATCCTCAGATGCTTATTCGTGAACTTTTGAACACTACCGGGTTGGTGGTTGATTTGTTACAATTTCAAGGAAAGGAATCCAACAGCGATTCAGATCATACGACGACATACACCTCCTCCGCACACGACACGTTGGTTGAAGTGTTGGTCAACGGAATCTTGATCGGTTATACGCGTGAACCGGATCAAATTGTGCGGTATATTCGACAACAACGTCGCTCGCAGAATATAATGTTCGATACGAGTGTCGCTTATTGGCCACATCGCGCCGAAGTGTGTATTACAACGGACAGTGGTGATATGATGCGACCATGCTTTGTCATTGAGAATTTGCATCGTTTCGCTGCCATTTGGTATTATACGGCGCATGATGAATCGCTTCTGTGGAAAGAGTTGATGGTGCAAGGTGTTGTTGAATATATTGACAAGGATGAAGAGTCGACGTTGCGTGTTGCAACAACGGTCGAGGAGGTGTGGGAACAGTGCGTTGAAATATCTGCATCATTGATGAACAACGCCAATAATGATAATGATCTCCATCAACAAAATGGTTCATCCTACGATGCTACGTCCACTCATTTTAACGGGGAAGAGTTGTTTACACATATGGAGATTGATCCAACATTCATTATGGGTGTTGTGGCGTCCATGCTACCGTTTTCCAACCAAAACCAGGCCCCGCGCAGCGTGCTCTATTCTGCGATGGCAAAACAACCCATGGCGGATTCAGTGCTAAATCAACACTTGCGGCCTGATGTAGTCGCATACAACTTGTGGTATCCCCAACGTCCACTCGTACGCACCATGACGGAGAATATTGTTAACAAGAATGGTCAACTGCCATCTGGTGTGAATGCAACGGTCATGGTGCTTATCTTTACGGGATTCACACAAGAGGATAGTATCCTGTTGCGTGAAAGTTGGGTTCAGTCGGGCAGTGTTCATGCAGATTTGAATCGTGTCTATCGCGACGAAGAGAAGCCCAAGGGAATTGATCCGACTCAATTCGAACGTCCTGATCCTGAAACGTGCAAGGGAATACGTGACGCCAACTATAGCAAGTTGGGTCTCGACGGTGTCGTTCCACCGGGCACGCTTGTGGTACCGGGTGATGTGTTGATTGGCAAGACGATGAATACGATGGAGGTGTATTTTGGGCCCAATGGAGAGCAGTTGCAACGATCCATTAAGCGAGATCAGAGTCAACTCGTGCGTGGTGTTGATACATGTTACGTGGAGCAAGTACAATGGACCACGAATCGTGACGGTGCTCGTGCTGTTCGTGTAAAAACGCGTGCACTTCGATTGCCTGAAATCGGCGACAAGTTTGCTATGCGACACGGTCAGAAGGGAACGGTGGGTATGATTGTCAAGGATAGCGATATGCCGTTCTTACCGGACGGTACCATGCCCGATGTGGTTATCAACGTTCACATGTGGCCAAGTCGTATGACGATTGGATTGTTGAGTGAAATGCATCTCGGTATGGCGAGTTCGGTTGCGTGCAAGGAAGGAGATGGAACGCCGTTCCGCGACAACATGACGTTTGAGGAGTTTGGTAAGGTTCTCGTTTCGCGCGGGTACAGTAGGTATGGAAAATATGCCGTAATGTCGGGTGCCACGGGTGAACGCATTGAGGCATTAGCCTACCTTGGCAAATGTTACATAATGCGATTGAAACACTTGGCCAAGGATAAAGCACATGTGAGAAACACGGGTCCTGTACAAATTGTGACGCGACAGCCTGTTGAAGGACGAGCGAATGAGGGTGGTTTGCGGTTTGGTGAAATGGAGCGCGATGTTCTCATTGCGCACGGCAGTATGCAGTTCTTGTCCGAAACGCTTAATGATCGCGGCGACGCTAATATTTCACCCATCTGCCGCAAGTGTGGTCTGCTGTCTATTTCTGCGCGTCCGGCCGGAACACACATTCGTGGGTTTGTTCTACGCGCACAAAAACCCTATTGTAAGAATTGTGGCACAGGAGATTATGTAGTGAACATCAAAATTCCCTACGCTTGCAAGTTGTTGTTGCAAGAGATCTATGCCATGGGAGGAGTGTGGCGGTTGCGTATCAGTGATGAAGACGATGGTATGGATGTTGATTCTTGCAGTCTCACAGAATCATCTGTTGCGGATGATACAACATTATCTGCGCATACAACGACACAATTGTCGTCTGACCAAGAACAACAACGACAAAAGCGATGTTCTAACAACAACAAAAGATATGTGATTCAAGTAGAAACAAATATGACGATGGGTGATATTAAGGAATCGGTACCATCATCATAATATCGCGGAATAAACAAACACCAAAATATGTAATAAAATAATAATAATGGAATGAAAATGAACTGTAATGGCGTTGACATATTAAACAATGATCGATCATTAACATGACAATACATCGTATTGTGCTATAATGAACAAAGAAAAACTATATGAATCATTTATTTATGCTCTTGCATGAGATATGTGACAGACTATGAAAGATGTATAGAACTTTAAAGTATTGTCCTGTAGATCTGAAACGGTTATTACGAATGTACTATGATCAATGGCGATTGTTAGTTGTTGGATTTATATCAGGATGTACTTTTGCGACGTTTATAATCAAGTGGGGTTGTTGCTCAAGAAGAGAAACCCAAAATGTTATTGACAGTTCTCCATGTCGCGATACCATAAATACTAATTATTCTTATTCGTTTCCGATGGAAGCAACAATTTCCACGATACCAGTACCACTGGAAGAGTCTGGGAAGTGTATCTCACGTGGCGATGATGATAATGAAGAATGTATTATTGTCAAAACACGATCCGCCAATGATAACGATAGTCCGTCGAGTAAAACAACAACGGACGTACTGCTCCTCCAACAACGACAGCGAAACATCGCAGATCAATTACATGAAGAGTTATTGGAATTAATTCATCGCGGAAATGTATTATCATTATCTCCAACAGCATCATCGTAATGATCTATGGCATCATAAAAACTAGAAAAACAACAACCGTAACGCTATAGTTGAATAAATATTTATTGGTTGTGATTGTTACTTTGAAACAATGTGTGATCTGATACACTCCAATTGATTTGTTTGTAGTAGTTTCCGTGTATGCCGTACCTTGCTACTCAGGACGATGGTAAGCAAAATGAAAAATATCAGAATACCAATGGCAAGTGCAACAATTGGTTTGAAATATTTGATAACAATTAATTGTTCTTTTGGTAGATTGAGTATGTCGGTCTGACCACAAATTGCAGTTTGTAGTTGTTTAGAGGACTGTATCATCTCTGCAGGCGTTATCGGAGTTGGTGTTTTGTTACACGCATCCATAACGGCTGGAGCAACATCTTGGTAATACCATTTGTATAATTTGGTCATGTTATCTCTTAGATCTGTGCTTTGATTGATCAACTGAATGTTTTGTTTCGTTGCGGAACAAAAAGCGTTTACAGCATCTGGTGCCCACTGTTGTATTGTATTTGCAACTCCATTAAGATCTGCGCGATTAATTTGAACCAGTGCATTAGTGCACTCGGTGGGAATCAATTGATTTGTTGTTGATGTGCTATTATTCGTGGTTGATGAAAGGTGACAACACGTCGACATGGCATTACAAATATCGGCAGGCGCATTTGCACTCGTACAAAACAACTGGTACGCCATGGAGCATGCGCTCGATGGTGAGTCATCGCCATCCTTAGGAGACGTAGATGGTTCATTGTCCTTATCACCCCGAAGACCGATCATACCACCACCAGTATGATTATTCATCAAAGTAAATGGAAATGTCATGGCACAAGTTTATCGACAAAGGAAAAATGTTGGAGAATCTTCCTTTTCTTATATGTGTCAAATATGAATTGATTATCAATCGTCTTCCTCTTTATATTTTGTGTATGTGTGTTCTTTGGATATCTTCGGATTCAGTCAAGTACAAATCCTTGTGCGATTTGCAGTGTAAATAGTAAAATTACAGATACAATTAATATATATATATATTAAGAGCGAGACATGAAAATATTAAGATGTGAATTATTTAACCACAAAGACAGATACGGTTCAAGATACAAACCATGTTGTGCCTCACGAAATTCTTATAGCAAGCATCCATAAGATGAACAGATTTACTGACAGATAGATAACGATTATTAGCACTCACGACTTATTCATTTACTGGCACAACACCAGGCGCCCCAGACTGAAGGGTTGTATGGTGTCAGTGGTTGCGCCACGCCAACACTGTCTGACATACACACGGTCATGTAGTTACGTTGTGTATATAACTCGATTAATAGATTACAGGTCACGCCACATAATCTCAGGGTACACTTCTTCAATCATACACCCAAGTTTTTGTATCACCACTGTAATAAAACTTATTTTTCCACGCAACCTCTAAGTACACTTTAATCTTTGATCGTGTAATTGTGTTTGTATATCAACACTATGGTGAAGGCAAATTTTTGGTGACAATTTATGTGAATAAAATTATAAAAGATGTACCTCGGTATAATCCTACGGATTGCGTCTGCCTGAATTGGTGTCACTCGCATGTTTAATAAACTGTGGTTTAATTTAATACAAACCATATATATCCGTCACACACATTGGCAGTGTTTCATGCGTTAAGTGATTGATTAAATATTTCAGCGGTACAGAACATATAACTCGTATCCGTCACATTCGTAGTGTTCCATGTATTCAAATGTTGATTGAACGCTTTGGCATCGTAGAACATACAACTCATATTTGTCACATTGGCAGTGTTCCACATGTCGAGTGGTTGATTGAATGCTTCGGCGCCGAAGAACATATAGCGCATATTAGTCACACTGGCAGTGTTCCATGCGTTGAGGGGCTGATTGAATGCTTTGGCACTCCAAAACATATAACTCATATTCGTTACATTGGCAGTGTTCCATGCGTTGAGGGGCTGATTGAATGCTTTGGCACTCCAAAACATATAACTCATATCCGTTACATTGGCAGTGTTCCATGCGTTGAGGGGCTGATTGAATGCTTTGGCACCCCGGAACATGAAACACATATCAGTCACGTTAGCAGTGTTCCACGTGTGGAGTGGTTGATTGAATGCGGTCGCGCTGTTAAACATATAACGCATATTAGTCACATTTGTAGTATTCCATGCGTTGAGTGGTTGATTGAATGCGGTGGCGTCGTGGAACATATAACACATATCAATCACGTTAGCAGTGGTCCATGCGTGGAGTGGTTGATTGAATGCGGTAGCGTTGTGAAACATGGAACGCATATTAGTCACATTGGCAGTGTTCCACGTGTTGAGTGGTTGATTGAATGCGGTGGCGTCGTGGAACATATGACTCATATCAATCACATTGGCAGTGTTCCACTTGTTGAGCGGTTGATTGAATGCTTTGGCACCCCAGAACATGTAACGCATATTTGTCACGTTAGCAGTGTTCCAAGTGTCGAGGGATTGATTGAATGCGGTGGTGCCGCGGAACATATAACGCATAGTAGTCACATGTGCGGTGTTCCACGTGTTGAGGGGTTGATTGAATGCTTTGGCCCCCCAAAACATATAGCGCATGTCAGTTACAGAGTCGGGTAAGAGTCGGGGCACGCGGATATTGTGCCGAATATTGTAGAACGCGTATGTTAAAGATTGTAGACCAAGATGTCCAAAATGGCGCACTTCGTGGAGACTGTTAGCGAACACAGGGAGTTTTAATCTGCTGCCAAAGGTGTCGAGTGATGTTGCTGGATAAGCAGCGAGAGGATACATGCGAACGATGTATTCGCCGGTGCTGGAATAAACGTGATGGATCGGGATTGGCATAGTGTTGCGCTCAGTGTGGTGGATCCTGTCGGAGGTGCCGTCGCCCCAGTCGATGAGAAGGTGTATAATCTTCGCGTTTTGCAGTGGGAGTACTAAATCAACATTGGGTTCGGAAAACTGAAAAAGCAACTCCATAGGAGCGGGCGTGTGGTCCAGCCACGCGTGATTGATTTGACGGAGTAACCGCCAAGAATGATTGCCAAAGAGGGCGTATTGATGGATTATGTTAAGAACATCGTCGTAAAGATGAACAGCGCACGGCGCAGCGGTTCTTGTAGGCCGCAACAGTAAATCCATAAATAAATATATGTGACGTGAATTGGATCGCAGAGATTAAACATGTGTATTCAGAAAATAAATCTGTTGGGAAAAAAGAATGTAATGAATATTATTTATTGTGCTGATATATATAACTCGAGATATATACAGGCTAATATATTATACACCTCGAAATATATACAGTAAATGGCGGATAACTGTCAGAAAAAATAGAATTCAATAATTAATGGCAAATACTACAGGTCTTGCCACGTAATCCCAAATTAAAAACCTTGACCATGATACCAGATTTATGTACAAACACTGTAATAAAACTTTGTTTTCTTATTACAAACACACAGCAGATTACGCCATAATCTACATATTGGTTGTATTATTTATAGTATTATTTATAGTCAATCTCAATACACTACATAGTGCAGCAACATTTTCATAAATTTTCTATTCTGAGGTTACGTGGCGTGGCCTGTATTTGTGTTGTTGTAGCAGCAGCAAGACACGACTTGCATAAGGCGACTATATGATTGTGGCCATTGAAGCCAGCACACACCATGGCCATTTTGACATCTGTAGCACCATATTCATCATGACATAAACGCACAATATTTTCATACCCATTTCGTGCCGCTTCAAACATGAGAAAGTTTATATCATCAGCAGCACCGTACTCATCAAAACAAAGACGAACAATGTTAGAGTGACCAGAGTAGACCGCCGGTCGTATACAATGATTCACATTGGTGGCACCGTATTCGTCATGACAGAGGCGAACCATATGTTCATGGCCATTAGAAGCCGCCGATTGCATGGCCCGGTCCACTTTGGTGGCACCATACTCATCATGACAGAGACGAACAATATTTATATGACCGTTCCAAGCCGCGTCTGCCATGGCCACGTTCACATCGTCGGCACCGTATTTATCATGGCACAGACGCACAATATGTGCGTGACCACCACGAGCCGCATAAGACATGACCACGTTCACGTTGGTGGCACCGTATTCATCGTGACAGAGACGTACAATCGATTCATGACCATTTGAGGCTGCCTCTCTCATAGCACCGTTTACATGGGTGGCGCCATAGTCATCATGGCAAAGGCGTACAATCTGTATATGGCCATTTGAGGCTGCCTCTCTCTCATAGCACCGTTCACATGGGTTGAGACATAGTCATCATGGCAAAGGCGTACGATCTTTATATGGCCACTGCGGGCAGCGGCGCGCATTATATCAACGCCAGTTCGCAGAGGACGATGTTTTGAAAGTGAGTATTTCCACTGTAGAATGGACAAATGTCCACAAGAGGCAATGTCCATTAATCGAAGCGGGGCGATCCACATATCAGGAAGAACAGATTGAAACATTAACATTGGATTCTCGTTGGTGGTATAACTTGTACTGCCAGGATATGACGGGAACAGCGATATATTTGTCTATTCGAAAGGTGGGTGTATTTGACGCCAGAGACGGCAGGTGTGACGGAGAAGAGGATAATACGGAGCGGCGTAATAAACAAGTATGACGATGAGGATATATCGAGGAAGAAAATTGAGCATTATTATTGGTGTTCTTGTATTCTTTCCTTGTATGCCACAAATATATATATATATATGTTATATGGAGAAATGTTTATACATACCCATTTTGTATTCATGAAACGTATTATTCACCGCATATTTTGGGGAATAACCAATACACCATTTATTTTTTATATTTTTATTCCATACAGGTATTTAACAATTTATATTGATGATCATTTAATGGTTTCTGTTCGTTATTGGTAACATTACTCTTCAGTCAGAAGCATGTCTATCGCATCAGCAACAGCGATAGTGCCCGGTGCCGTTGCACCGTGGTCGTCATCTGTACAGGATTACGAACGTTATGATTCTTCATTCTCATCGTTGTCCCCGATGGGAGAGGAGGCTATGACGCATTGGTCGTCAAATACAGAATTTGCATTCCGGGAATGTATTCCTACTTGGCGATCGTGCCCGAACCCAACGTCAACATCAATTGTAGGCCCTTTTTGTGAAATTGCAGATGGCCCATTGCATGAAGATGCTGCACACCTGACTCCGATCGTATCCATTGGACAGACGTATACTCTAACGGCCGAAGAGACAGACCAGTGCATTCGCATAGGACGTGAACGAAATGCCAAAAATATTCAACAAAAAACAAAGAACCTCAATTTTTCCAAAAGGGATGATGAACAAATTTCTATTCAAGGAGTTGTTGGTGAATTGGCATTCAGCCGTATGTTTGGCATACCGATTGAAATATATGATACAACATGTCGTAATGCACACAACGATACGTTCGATGCTGTGCTTCCAAATGGTTGGTCTGTGGATGTTAAGACGACGGTGCGGCTGGACGCGCCCATTATTGTAAGCACGTGGAAACGTGTTCGACCACCTCATCTATATGCTCTTATTATTTTGGAGAACTATGCCTCAGGTCAAAATATTACTATTAATCGTCTCCCGCGCGTGTGCTTCAAGGGATTTGTTCAATCCAGTGTGATCCTTCAAGACGCCAACTTGCATAAGATGAAATCTACAGGGTTTGTACATTACCGGTGGCCCCAAAATCGTTTATGTTCGCTGGAGCAAATTCTACAACCATCAATAACATCGTCATAACTGTATTGTGTTGTCTATGTGAATGAACTACTCGTATGCATATAAAGTGAAATAACTCGAGTTGTCTATTACGGAATTGAAATATAGATTGTTTATATAATTAATGAAAAAATCTGCCATCATCATCACTTGCTTAGTAATCACGTGTAAAGAATTGGTGGTTCATCTTCATGTACCGCCAAATTGATACATATTTATAACTAAAGTAATATATTATACGTGGGAATAACTCGAGTTGTATATACATAGCATTTTTGTGTTGCAGTCCGCTTATGTGACCCTTGGGTACTGGAGCATGGTTTTGACATTTTCAAAAAAGTTGGTGTCGATAACATCCGACGTAAAATACAACTCGATGATTGTATCAAACATGCACCATAAATAGTACCGTTGCTCTTCATGTGGAAAGAATTCCCATGTGGCAAGAACATCGTCATAAATGTCTGTCAAAAATCCACGAAGATCAATTTCGGACAAGTAGGGGCATGTGAATGCAATTGTTGCGGCAACCGCGGCGGGATGTATATTCGTTGTTGACGATGATGTGTCGGAACTAGAAGAATTATTATTATTCGTATTCCCTCCTTCGTGCGGAATAAATGACCATAGTGACGATGTTGTTTGTGACGATACTGGAGAAGAAGTCAAAACGGGTTGACGGCACAAATCGATTACGTTGATGGACCATGATTCACCGACATGCTTGCAGAAACATTCGAACGAGTTAAATTTGTAGGGATGTTGGAATATACGCCGAATGGATCGTCCTTTTTTGACGTTTGCAAGATCGAGGCAGTCGACATGGAAAAAGAAAGATATGGTTGATGATATAAAATCTTTTTCTATTTTGATGCTCTTTGAATATAGAATAAAATTTATGCAAATGCTGTTGTCTTTGTCCAAATTAAATTTATGTGAAATAGCAAGTATGTGTTTGCATGTGAGCGATAAATTGAAGAATATCTATGTGTTATTTTTTATGTTGAATAATTTTTGAATCAGGTTTCATTTGTAATTGCCATTCATCTACACGATGATGTATACTTTACGACGTACATGAATAATCAAGTATTTCTATTATATATGTATGTGATGTCAATAGATCAGTTAGTGTATGATTTACATGCTGTAATATACTAACATAAATATTGTTACAATGATCAACTCCAAAATTCAATTTCAGCAAATCCCGCGCCTCCTGCAGAAGCAACAACTGCAATAGTGTTGTTCATTGCACCACCGGCACCACCAGCCCCAAGATACCCTGGTGCATTGTAACCACCCGTCCAAAATCCTGCCAATCCCATTGCAGATGCACCGCCACAACCTCCTGCTTTTAAATCACCAATAGATGCGGTTGGTAGTGTACCACCTGCACCACCGCCACCACCGGCAGATGCTGTAGTTGGAGAGAAATTACCACCGCCACCACCGCCACCACCCGAAATTGCAAAGTATGAAATGCCACCATTCTTGCCCGATTGTGCTGCTGCACCTCCGTTTCCTCCAGGGAAGGGAGTTGGTGTTAGACCAGGAATAGTAACAGATCCACCAGCACCACCGGCGCCACCTTGATTGTTTGAGGACACACGTGACCCACCTTGGCCACCTCCTGCAACGACGTTATACGCATCTGGTGCTGGTCCGTAACTGAATGTAGTATCGCCCCCCGGTGAACCGTTATTACCAGCAGGTGCACTACCACCACTACCAACAGTCAACGACATGGTTGCTGATTGACTGAGATAAGATATTGCGATTGGGAATCGAATAACGACTCCACCACCACCACCTCCTCCTCCTGACGCAGTAAAAAATGTATCAGCCGCGCCACCCCCACCACCGCCACCGAGCAATGTTACATACATACTGCGTGCACCGGTTGGCCTAATCAAAGTAGGATAAGACCCAGGACCATACGAGGACACGGCTAGCAACGTGGACGGTCCTGTTGCGCCGACAGTACCAGGTCCGCCTTGAGGTCCTGTTGCACCCGTGATACCAGTATCTCCTTGAAGTCCTGTTGCACCCGTGATACCAGTATCGCCTTGAGGTCCTGTTGCACCCGTGATACCAGTATCGCCTTGAGGTCCCGTTGCACCCGTGATACCAGTATCGCCTTGAGGTCCCGTTGCACCGGTGACACCAGTTTCGCCGAGTGTCCCTGGTTGTCCGGATACTCCAGTCGGGCCTTGAGGTCCTGTGGATCCTGTCGCCCCTGTTGTTCCGGTGTTGCCTTGATTTCCCTGTGTGCCTGTTGCGCCAGTTTGTCCTTGTTGTCCCGTTACGCCTGTGTCTCCCTGAGTTCCTTGTAATCCAGATGCGCCAATTAAACCTTGAGGGCCGGTTTCGCCGCGGTGTCCTTGTGGTCCCTGATTACCGGAAACACCAGTTGCTCCTTGTGGTCCCGTGGATCCAGTCTCACCGGTGCTTCCTTGTTGTCCCGCGACACCCGTTTCGCCCTGAGGTCCTGTTGCGCCGATATCACCTGTAGGTCCTTGATGCCCAGATGTACCTGGAGTGCCTTGAGGCCCTGTTGCACCAGTCTCGCCGATAGCGCCTGAATTTCCTGGTAATCCTGTAGCCCCGGTATTCCCAGTAAAGCCTTGATCCCCACGTGGACCAGATTCACCCGTCGCTCCAATAGCACCCAAACGGCCCATGCCGGTGGCCCCTTGACGTCCTGATGCCCCTGTAGCGCCTTGTTGTCCAGTTGCACCTGTGACGCCCACCTCACCTTGCGGACCTGTCACGCCTATTGGGCCTTGCATACCTGTGGCCCCCATATGGGAATGCTTCTTCCGATGATGTTTGTGCTTTTTGTCGCAACGACAATCATTGCTGCCATAATTTGAAGCAATGAACTGTGAATATCCCGGTGCTGTATTATCAAATGAGATCGGTTCAGCATTAAGTACTTCCCCACAAGGAGTGTTGCCTGCTGATGTTGATTGCACCCTTTGAAAGGGAGTTATTGCATTGGAAATAGTACTCGAAACAATGCGATGTGCTTGTTGTTCTTTGTTTAATTTCTGCATTGCGTGTAAGAGGTCAGATAACAACGTTGAGAATGTGTGGAATATTTGTAGTAAAAAGTATCCGTCCAATGCATGCGCGAATTACTTACTTTATTTTATATACACATATGTATAGAGAATTTTAATACAATTTTTTGGGGTCTGATAGGTGGTAAAATAATGATCTTAAGATTACATATTTACATTTTATTATGTTGAGGTCACGATATTCAAATATAACTTACTGTTCTACCTTGGACAATTGTGTGTGTATATTATTCTCGTGTGGTGGAACTGTGTTTTCCACAGGTTCCGTCACGCAACCCCAGAGTAAACCTCGACCATGTTACCAGGTTTATGTATAAACACTGTAATAGAACTTTGTTTGTTTATTACAAACACACAGAACACACCATAATCTACATATTGTCTATAATATTTTTAGTTAATCTTAATACATTACATAGTGCAGCAACATTCTTACCAATTTATTATTTTGAGGTTATGTGGCGGGACTTGTAATTAGTGCTACTGTGTGTATTCTATGGTGATAGTACATCTCGAGTATATATATACCTTTCCTTGATATCAAGTCGCAGCGGTGGTAAACTCGAGATATTCCGATACTAAACAAGTTGAAATGAATATGGTAGTTTGGTACAAGTAACAACACTGTTTACTATTCTGTTTTGTTTTCTGTTATTCATATTTTGTGCCGGAAGTGTTTGTACCGCTGCAAAAACAGAACCCAGTTTTCTTCGTTTTCTGTGTCGATATTGTTTTGCTGTCGCTACGCGAATAATTGGGTATGTGTGGGTAATTTAGTTTTTATCTGCTTGATTTATTTCTGTGATAATAATATACGAATAGCAGTGTAATCTTTTTTATATAAGTAATTATTGGTGTTGGTACCAAAATTCGTATACAGAATATTAATGACATCCTCCGTAGCGTTTGATTGAGTGTGTGTGTATCTCTATATACAGTGCATTTATCCAATCAACTACGTCTGCATGAGTGTAATCATGGAGAACGCTCCGATGATGGGCGCGTCGTCCTCGCATTTTGCTACTGGTGTGTATACTGCTACCTTTTGCGAATTCATCTTCCTATTGTTCTGATTGACTCATCGGCTCTGTATACATAGATGGCAGTGGTATTATGTTTGAAGAGGAGCATCATTATCCGCAACAACATACCGATGGTGGTTCTGCCGGACATGAAATGATGTTAGGTGATAGTCCTGCATCTGCTACATTTATGACGTATTCTCATGGGTCTTCTCATCATGCCGGCTTTGATTCTTTATTGCCGGGAGTGATGCACTCAACAGCAGTGTCCCCCGCTGAGATTACATCATTGTCTGCAATAACAAATTCAACTCGTTCCACCATTGATTTTGCTGGACGTCGATTGTTCCCGTCCCTGTTGGATGAACAGAATCAATCACTCTGTTTGACTCTGATGGTTCAAAATGATGGGTATCTGCAACAGTTGCGGGAAGAGTACACAAATGTCGAATTGACGTATACTATGCTGCAAGAAATTGCCAATTCACAGCAGATTCCACCTCCATCGGACTCTGTATCTTTGGTCGACCTGCAAATGCACGACGAGACAGATATTAATAATATGGTAATGTCTATGGATTCTCATAATCATATGATTACATCGTCGTCTGTGGCAGCATCTGGTGATATGTCATCACCACAGCATGTGTTGGATATGCAGCAACAAGAAGCATTAATGAATCGTCTTGTGGACCAAGCCCATGCCCGTATTGCCCAATTGCGAGTGTTGTCTGAGATGGTTTCGCAGCCACTGGACACATTTGAACAACATGTGCGGCCGTTGGCAGATCAGTTATGGAGCGTCCTGTCGAATTTTGTGGAAGGTTTAATGTTATCGGTACAGCCCATTCCAAACGAAGTATATCAACATGATGTGACGGCGCTTTTGCTACACTCAATTATGGGTTCGTCTTTTGTCGGCACATCTATGAATGGCGATCCATCATCAACGACACCCGCGGGGACAATAACGACAATTTGTAGTAGCGATGATGTTCGCGGCACGGCAATGTCTGTTCATTCAAATGCAGTGCATGGTCCATCATTGTCAGTACCCAAGCGTAAAGGACGTCCGCCGGGATCAACATCGTCGGCAGCAAAAAAGGATAAGACTAAACCAGTCAAGTTGACGAAGAGTGGTGTGCCTCGCAAGCCTCGCCAAACGAAACAACAAAAACAGCAGCAGCAGCAAATGGCAGCAACAGCCGCCCATGAACAAAGCCAGCACCAGCAGTATCAGGATCAATATCACCAATCATTGGACACTATACAGACAATGTTGTCTGAGCAACAACCCGCGCTTACTGTTCCAATTTTGCCAGATGTTGTCGTGCCATCGAATATGCCTGATACGGATCCCTTACATGACATGATGGCCTCGTTGGCACATGAATTATCTTCCAGTCACCAATCCTCGGCAATGTCTTATTCGGCCGAAGTCGGTCCACATACTCGCGCATCAGTATTGCCGCCGTCTAATGAACATGTGGTATCGTCGACAGCATTAGCACCAGGAAATGGTACCGCTATGGAGGGTGTGATTTCGTTGTTATTAGATGCATCGCATATGATAAGTAGTGCTCCAAATGCGCCATCGTGTAGTGCTGTCAACTGCACAACCGAATTTCATTCATTGCAACATGAGAATGAAGTACATGCGCCTGTGAATGGTGGCACTATTGGTGGTCCGTCATTAACCTCAACAATGATGCCAGTGAATACGGCACCGTTGGCACATACATCTGCGCAATCAACGGAATATCGTGGGGTTCATATTAATAACAGCGATATGATGGTGGTTGAGGAATCGAGTCCTCCGAGACCCGCGGAAGTGTCTGCGCAGCAACACCAACAATTGGATTCAACAATATCGTCGTCGGTTGCGACATCGTCACCAGTAGTTACCAACGCCGTGGTAACTAATTTACCTCCAGTAAAATCTTTTGCCGTGGAACCCGTCGTTGTGCCACACACTGCTCTGCCAATTCAACAGCCCGCCGTATTGGAGTTGTCGGGTCAACGTATGCCGCGACGAAAAGCCCCTGGAGAACAGCGGCGTCCCATGCAACAATATAATAAGGTTCCGCATTTGGCGTTTGGTGCCGCATATAATTATGTTCAATTCCGAGCACCAGTGGATCCACGACAGGCGCGTGTTAGTGTTGGTGGATGTATTTCGTCGGGTGTCAAGTTGCACGGAAATGTAGTCAAGGAAGAGAAGGATTATTACTTGATTCGACTGCCTCCATTGCCGGGTGCTAATCCGGAACACAGTTCCACTGTTGTGTTTCCGGGTATGCAAGATATATTTCGCTTTCCTCGGGATCGTATTTCAATCATACAGTGGGCATTGCCACTTGATCCCGCAACGGGCAAGCATGTGGTATCGCCAACACCAACAGACACCTACCGGCTGATTTTTCCGGATGATGTGCCCGAAGGCGATGTGTTGCATGTTGCATTGATTGAACGTGAGTTTTTGGTCCCGGTGATTGAAAATTTGCAAAACGATCAAATTGTCAAGGTTGTTGTTAAGGGATTTCCGAGTGTGTCTGCCTACAATGAGTTTATTCAAAATAAGGACTGTGTTCCGAGTGATTTGATGGAGGCGTGCCTTCCCAGCATTAACACGAACACGTGTGTTGGTGCATTTGACGTTAACCTAATGAGGGCTGTCGAGGCTCACGTTGCCTCGAATGCTGCCATGACGAATAACAATAATAATAATACATCCACAGGTGTATTATTTGAAACCTCGCCGACGTTGTCCAATTGTACAGACCCACGAACGATGACGATGTTGGTTGATTCGATTGGAACCGTAGAACAACAATTTTCTACAGTCTCCAAACAGAGTCATCTGGACCATGATCGTACAAATCATCATAATAATACAAATGATCAACTAGGTGGTGCTCGTAAACGGCGACGATATACGAAGAAAAAGAATCAACAACAAGAATCGTTTGACTCGTCAGATACACTGCTCGACATCATTCAACGAGTAATCAACGACTATGAACAACCCACCGTGCAACCGGAACAGTCGACGATGATAGTGTCTACTGCAACGGCTACAGCCGCTGTTGGTGTGTCGGACGATGCGTGGATGATGTCCGTGTTAAATCAGGATGGTAATGAAACTGGGGATCCGTTGGCACACGCGACATTGTCCATCAGTGATCAAAATAATGAGATTGCTCTCCGTGCTGCATCAAATACAATACCGGCAACAACACAGAGTGATGTGCCTTCCATTGGCACACAACACCAGTGTAATCCTACAGAAATGGCTTACCAACAATCATCGTTGGATATTGCAAGACCGAATGGCCCCATGCGTGCTGATGAAAAATCCAGCATTGGTCATCACGGTGCTGTCGCGAGTGATTTGTCGCGGGCCGATGTACCGCTAACCAGATCCACTATTGCATCATCATCTTCTTCATCGACCTCTTCTCGTATGAAAAGAGTCTGTAGTAAGTTTCATCCAGATCATCAAAAGGTGTCCCTCTTTATTCCTGCGCGGTATCTCATTCCAATATGGCATCTGTTCGAATCACATGGGTATATTGTTCGACAAAAGGCTATTGCGCGCCGTAAATTGTCGGTCAAATTCTTGTCGGTTGATGAGTTACAGAAGCAGGCGGAAGAGTATGTGGATAAGCAGTTGGTAATTTTATCATCGTCGTCCACATCCGTTCAACAACATGCTGTGTCGAGTTGTGTCGGTGGGATGGTGTCAACTCCCACGAATACGACGACTGTAACAGCAACAACAGCATCATTGCATGAAAAGATGGTACAACCTCTATGCCAACCACTACGGTCCTTTGTTATCCAAGAATTGTGTAAGCGTGGGTCGCCAATGTACACAGAGGAGTGGATTCAAGCACACAAGGCGCATATGCGGACGCGCGGTCCATCATTGACACCGGAGCAGCACATTCAGGCTCTGAATGCCTATTACTGGGCTCGCATGGCGACGCCACATCTTCCAGAATATGATGCATACGAGCAGGTCATTGATTTTTACAAATCGGCAGGGCTGGATGTGTATTTGAAAAAGCCTTACCAACGTACGGGTGAAAATCGTGGTCGCAGCAGTGCGTCGGGTTTGCTACGTACAATGCGCGGTATTCGCGCGCGTCTGTATAGTGCCGCGAGTCCACACGTGATCGAAAAGGAAGATGGTGTGCAAGTTGCCAAAGCACCACATCCTCGACAATCCAAGAGCAAATATAATCCAGGAATATTGCAACCGGCGATTCCACTTATGGACACAACAAGTGCTGGAAACAAACCAATTAATCTTCTATATAATTTTACATTTAATGAGGATGAACCTGTATTTGATCCGGCACATCTGATGACCTTGTTGCTGGAGGTACAGAAGAAACAAAATGAGGATCAACCACAACAACGACTCATCAATCCTACTTCTTCACAGCCAGATACCCCTACTGACAATGGTTGGTTTGGAAATGCAAAACGTGGTGGTTCGCAACAATCAATATCGTTCTCATCACCACTATTACAAGCAACCACCGTGTCAGGAAAACGAAGAGGTCCCGCATCTATGTCATCATCATCAGTATTTACATCACCATCAACTTCACGACCTCAGGCAGCAACATCCGGCAAAACACCTTCGCCATTATCTGCAATGGCCTTGTTCTTACAGGATACTGGTGATGACACATCTTCCTCTATTCCACATGAATTGAATGATATGATGTCGTTGGTAGAATCTAGTCAATCAAATACGCGTCGTGCTTCGTCGTCTTCGGTACGGTCTGTCTCCTCGTCGATTGTTATGGCGACGCCGGTATCATCAAGCAACACATCACAAACTGCATTGTCGCGGCTAAAGTCGGCGAACCCTCCCTCATCGGTTAATTCCGACAAGAATGCAGACCCGCAAACAATCGTGTCGCGCGAAAATGGCAACTTGGATTCATCCCAAACAACATTATCATCGGCATCACATCATCCACCAGTTGGTGTATCGCAGCCAAGTACCAGCCCTGGTAGTAGCAGATCAGCAAATACCAACAATTCGCTTACACCTTCACTATCGTTACGTTCTCCTGCAATGTGGTTACTCCATCGACCACAGGCATCCGTTAAACCTCCAAGTTTTTTTAATTCCTCAAACCAAGCGGCCATGGGGTCACCGCCACCGCGAAAGAAGGTTCGACTCGATGATACCAGTACCGGCAATGACTCCGATTCTGGCACTCGCGATAAGTGAAATAGTGGAGCAGATCACCGAAATTACAGACGAATGATAATGGACATGTGTATTGTGAAATATGTTATAAATGGGATAATTATTATTGTATCTTACTCTTTGGACGATGAACAGCAATCATATTCTTATGAAATGTTTATTAAAGTAAACGTGTCTGTACAAAAATAATCGCCGCGTACATTGTCGTTCTGCTTCATTTGTGCAGAAAAAGAATCATTTTGTAAATTTCTATATTTATTTCACATAGCACTATTTATCATTTTACCAGTATATTCGAAAATCCGTTCGAATGCCTGATCTCGTAGAGTCTAATCCGGAGATTTTTGACACGTCGTTACCAATGATAGACGCGCGTAGTTGGTTCATCAATCATTATTGTCATATGCAAGAAAATAACGACACATCATTGGTACTGAAGGATCCGACGCTACCAGAACCTTTGTCGCCTGGTCGAGTTCATGACATCGTACTGGGACCAAAACGTCTGCAATGATAATGCAGTGGATTTAGACACACTTTCAAAATTATACTAGTTGCTGTATTATCACAAAAGTTGTGTAATACATCTATTCACGCAATCCAAGGTGGGTATCGTATAGAAAATAACAATGGAAACACACACAAATAGTGCAATACGCCAACAAAAAGGACGTGTGTTCAAAATATCTTATCATCCGTTGTTGTTGTTAAATACATATTGTGTACTTCTTCTAAACACCCTAATTTTTGGACCATACTTACAACTCGAGTTTTGTGCACTCTACCATTGACTATTAAGTTTGTGAAATGTGGTGCCAAAACACTGATTTTATATATTGTGTGTGTCTATTACGGATACATGGTCCTATAAAGACTACACAGAGCGAGAAATTACCGCTTCAGCAGTCTTATTTTACAACAACATGTCTCGTTTACTAAAGCCGACGTTCTGCACGGAATATTTACCGACTGTGAATATTCAACGAGTGCGAGAATACATCCGGTGCGGCCTAAGGTCAAAATGTCCATATGGTGTGGATGACCTTCCACGCATTATTGGTGTGCAAGGATCCCTGGTTGTATTCCAGTTTCGCCTGCATGTTACTAAGGCCGACGCACTGACAACCGTCGAATATGCAAATATTGACACGCAAGTGGTCAAATCATCACAACCGTTGGTGTCGCCATACCCTGCAGTGCAGCGGAAACCAATGGTATCGGACATCCACGCTGCGTATATTGATTCGAAAGTTACACACTGTGTGCTTGAGTGTGTTGCCATGGTGCCAATATCTGCTATGCACAATGAACCGGTTAAACTCTCAAAGCCAGCCGATGGAGGAACGAACGTGGTGGAAACTATTACATCGCCCCTACAATTATCCCCAATGACAAGTGTCACGTCAGCAACAGCAAACGACCGAGGCAACAATGATACCACTGAACAAGATAATACGCAACATTGTTCAAGTCCCATCTTTCCAACAGATAAACTCATTCAGTATCTGCCATCTTCGGTATTAGAGACTTATATACGATCTGTAAAGTTTGATTATTGGGCCGATCGTCGCAATATGACAATGACCTACATGATGCGTGCATAACAAATCAAAAACAAGTATGTTCACGGTAAATATTTTATTATGTAAAAAATATATATACTCCATACAGTCTCATTATATATATGTATATGTACATACTTTATTTGGTGGGAAAAATAATACTTTTATGACCCAACAAAGAGAATGAACAGTGTGATGCAAAGTGTCATGATTATATTCATTTACTTCTCCTGGTTAGGTAATGGGGTATTTATGGTTGATGGGGTTATGTTGGTAGATTGTCATTAGATGCTGTTGCATCTGGCATAGACATGTTAGACACAATGGCAGTTTTAATCAAGGTTGACTCTGCCACTGCTTCGTTATTGTTTCCATTTGGAGCAACAACAGAGGACGACGGTAGTATGGAGGAATTGGTTGTTGTGGTATTTGTGGGCTGTGGCGTAATCGTACGACTCCCTTTTGTCATAGGTTGTTGTTGTTGCTTTTGTTTTTCCGCGGGATCCAATAACGCGCTTATAGCCGCACCAAGAGGATGATGTGATGTACCAGACATATTATTATTGGATACCGACGACAACGACGCAGGAGGGTTGTACGGACGATACCTAAACTGTTGAATGAGCCATCGCTTCGTTTGACAATCGTACGCTTTAACCCACCATATGGTTTCGCGACCACGTTCTGGGTCGATGGCAAGCGTCTGTAACCAATAAAATCGTCTTCCATATTCATCACAACCATCTGTAAAGGGCATCATCAAATACAATGGCGTATCCACTTTAAGAATATGAATCTTTTGTTCATACTTTACACGACGATATGATGAGGAATTATTAGACAGAGTCGATGATGTTGATGCTGCTGCTGTAGATGTAGTCGCGAATGACCGATGCTTGGTCATCGATGATGTAGAGGAGGGTTCACCTCGCTGCGCTACTGACGAGTTACGACGACGATGATTCTGGTGTCCCTGTTGGCTGGTGGATCGACGTTGTTGTGCTTGTGCGGACGTTGTTGGATGTTGGTACTGATTCGTTCGGTGCTTTGACGATCGTGAAGAAATGTGGGAAGTAGTATCATAATTATCAACATCTTCATCATTGTCTGTTGATCCGCTGATATCATTTTCGTAACCGACAGATCGCTGATGATGTGTCGACAAAGAAGCCGACTTGGCATTGGAGGTTGATTGCTGTCGATGCGTTTGGTGCTGCTGCTTATTTTTCCTCAGTGGACGATCAGTTGTCTTAGGACGACGACTTTGATGTTGTTGTGTTCTATCCGAAGACGACTCCTCATCGACAAAATTACTATCGTCATCGGATGAGGCGCTACCACCGTCATCATTGTAATCATTACCACGATACAATTTGGAGCGACTAGTATCTCTTTCGCTGTACGCCGACGATGATGAATCATTCGCATTGTTATAATCGTCATCACCATAATAACGCCCCTGCTCGTATGTCGAAGTAGATGACGATGTAGATTGCGCGTCCGACAACCGATCGGTTTGTGATTCATCATCATCGTCATTGGATCTTTTGATGGCTAATTTACGGCGGCTACTTGTACCGTTTTGATGCGAATGCTTGTAGTCCGACGACTCTTTTGTTTTCGCCATTGCTCTATATCTAGATGAAGAAGAGAGAGTTAAATTATTCTTCTTCTTCTGCTTTTGAGATACGTCGTCGTCTTTTTGTGCTGCTGCTGTCTTCGATGATCCCTTATTCCGAGACACACCGTTAGAACTGTTGTTTAATTTTTGATTGTCGCGACCATTAAACTTTTTGCCTTTCTGTTGTTGTCGTCGTCCATCATCTACGCTGTCGCTGCTGCTTGTAATTGTGGATGAGAATCGGACAGAGTTTTCATCACTGTTAGCATTATCTTCTACAACACTATTACTTCGATTGTGACGCGATACGGCTGTAGCAACACGGCCCGTCGCCAAAGGGATTGATGATTGTTTCTTTCCGTTAATATCTACGGATTTGCCGGTTTGATAATGTGATTGTTGTTGCTGCTGGTGATCGCGACTTGGAATATTCTCATACATTTGAGTCCCATTCTCATCCACAACGCGCCCCCAAAATGCAGACGCACGATACTTCACGCGTTGCAATTCTTCGTGAAGATCATACTTGACTTGCTTAAGCATATGTCGTAACGTCACACTGACATTTTTGACTTCTGTTCGCAACGCGTCCAATTGTGCATCAGCAAGCGTACTTTCATTTCGACTTTGTGGAACTCCAAAGTCATTGGTTGGAATAGCCATCATATTGCTTTCTGTCGCCGCCGCAACAGCGGCAGTCATACTTGTGTTGCCTGTACCGACATTTGACAATCCGGAATTGGGATGATTATTCACATTGCTGCTGTGATTACCACTGCCATTTCCATTCTCAGCGGTATGTTGATACAAATTTGTCATTGCCGCCATGGTTGATGTACTAACACCAGGCATGAATGATACCGGTGCCGTTGACGATGCTGTATAATGTTGTTGCTGCTGGTTCTGATGCTGCGGACCACTACCACCAGTATTGCTCGCCATATTGTGGTTACTATGAGCATTACCCGGAAATCCGCTATTATTGGAAGGCATGCCTGGTTGTTGTTGTTGCTGCATTGTATTCGCTGTTGGATTGGCGACTGGAAATTGAATAGGTCGCCCAGCAACCGTTTGATGAGGAACCAATTGAGTTCCAGATGGAATTGCAGTACCCATTCGCACACCTTGCATTGAACCAGGGACGGACTGCCCTGATGACGACAACGGCTGCTGCTGTTGTTGCTGTTGAACGAATTGCATGGACGGCTGTCCCATAGTGATAGAATAATGAGACATTGTACCAATTCCAGACCCCGTTGTAGATGATTGCTGTGACATGCCCGGACCAACACTCGATATACTTCCAATGGGATCATCATGATTATCAACAGATGCATACATGCTACCAATGGAAGGCGGTGCTGCGTGTGGATTTATCGCGGCATTACTATATAAAGGTGCGTACCCACGTCCCCCGTTACTACCGCTGGTGTTTGAAGAATTCATTACATATTGATTTACTGAAGAAGACCCGGTGGAGGAATTATTCAATGCGGATGTTGTTGCTGGATTATATGTCGGAAAGGCCGGTTTTGATGGACCCGTTATTTGCGAATTATATATCATTGCGTTTGAAGATGATGATGTAGGCTGGGTTTGTGCAGTATTCAAAGATGGGGGTCCAGAAGAATAATATCCAATACCATTATCAGAGTGTATCTGCTGCTGCTGTTGTTGTTGGGGCAACGTTGGCCGCGCACCATGCATAGACGCATGGTGTTGCTGCTGTTGCGGCGGTTGTTGTTGTGATGCATATATAGGTCCTTGTGTCTGCACTTGTCGATAAGGCGGCGCAGATATACCTTGTTGTGTATTTGCCATGTACGATGATTGTTGCTGATGTGGGAAGTAGCCCGGCATCATTCCAGGATTGTTTGCATTAATACTGGTGTTATTCATACCCCCATTATCCATACTGAAATAATTTGACAATGAACCTTGTTCATCAATGAGTCCGAATTGATCTTCCATATTATCCTGTCGCACAACACACTTTCACAATAAACAATAATACTAAACCCTATGTATAATAATATTGCTAACTATATATCCTACAATGTGTATCCACTAATTGACTTTGATTTTTGTCTATCATACACAATGTAAAAAAATAACAACCCAAAAAATACAAATAAATTGTTGTCAATTATTTTATCGACCGTGTTCATGAATTATTATTTATCAAATAAAGACAATGATATACTCATTTCAACTAGTTGATTCAATTCGTACATATATATATCCAACAATAAATACAATTATTTTTTTATATTTGACTAATTTATAGATCAATGATGAACATGATTATTTATTTGTATAATCACACACATACATATATCTCTTCCAGTTGTATATAATATAAACTGTATTTGACACACATCCATTGATGATTTTGGAAGAAATTAATACCATTTGCACACATTAATTTACAAATATCTGTCTTATTATCAAAACACTCCTTATTCACAAAATTATTATTTGGAATTGTACGTTAACTTACTGTGTATATACGGCAGCAGATTAACGATATTAAATATCAATAATAATGATGTCACCACTACCGGACCCATTATTATTATTTCCAGCAATGCAATACAACAATACCACAACAGAAAGGACAATGGAACCTCCTTCTACTGCCACTACTACTACTATTTTTTCATCACCACCCACATTACAGTCTTTGTCGGCAATATCAGAACAACACCATCACCAGCAGCACAAGCAACTAATCCTGCTAATTGAGTCTCTTGTGGATCAAAACCGCACCAATGGCGATGCTTCTTTCCATGCACAAGAGCCGGGTCAATTAACTGAGTTAAGCGTAGAAAATACGATTGCACTCAACAACAATACAACTATTGCAAATTCAAATGATGAAGATGGTTACGTGTTGATGAATATTCAAACCGCGCCACATATTTCTATTCGCGTTCTTTGTGCGGATCATGTATGCCCAGGCGAAGTCGTCAGTGCTGGTATTCTTTGCTTTGCAATTCCACCCACGGGCGAAGATATTTTCTTTTTATTGTCCAAGGATAATGCAAATCGAGGACATTGTTGGTCTCATCTTGGAGGGGGTAGATACAACAACGAAACAATTGAAGAAACTGCCGCACGCGAATTTATTGAAGAATCTTTAAACGTTGTAGACATTGAATATACAACAACAAATACTCACAACAACAATACAACAAATTCTACTGCATCTTCACTGCCAACAGCAGCATCAGCAGAAATAATGCAACGTGGTATCCTTGAAAGTAAACAGTCGCGGCTTGTCCAAATGCTTCTGCAGGGTGATTACTTTGTTAAGATAATAACATGCGTTAATTATGGAGCGCCACACACTTCGGCGCCTACATCAGCATCATCGCCCACAACAACAACATGTCAAAAAAACTTTGGTACTACGAAAAGCGTCGTTGAAAAAGAACAAGACGGTCGGACCGTAATAGATGGTACAACAACCGACGACACAGTAATACCACGAATACTCCCAAGAGAGGCAACAGCATCAAACACAGGATTTACCTCTTTTGATAACAATATAACAACCACCACGTTCTGTCCTAATTATTCAAATACGTCACAAAATTGCCAACATAATCATCGACGTCGTCATCATGTGACCTTTGTGAAACAGGTACCATGGCAGCCACACATTACTGTAAAGTATGAACGCATTCGTAAAATACTTGTTGAAATTTCGCAACGAAATGATAACATCAATCGATACCGCCAAATATGGCAAACGTTAGTATCGAAGCAACCACAACATTCACAACTACAATTATATGAATTAGGCGATACTATCATACTACCTGTTGATCAGTGTGATAGCAAAGCAAGTATCCCCAACAATGATCACGTTATTAACATAGACACAGGGCATCAGTCAGCAACCACTGATGGCGATAATTATTATTATTCCACTTCTACGGATAATATTACTGCTATTGCTGCTGAGTTTTCAAAGGTGCCGACGACCACTCACAAGACTATGTGTTGTACGCGACTTGTAATTCGCACCCAAACGAGCGATGTTATTGCACGTTTGTCTTCCTTTTCTTTAAGCACAGAACAGCAAGTATCCGCACTTGAAAATTCAAATAATATTAGTGCTATCATTATGAACAATGACCAGCGACCCCGTACCTTGCTTTCCTGCCCATATGCACAACAACACGAATCATGTCCAGCAGGCAACAATTGTACTACAACAACACACGCACTTGCATCGTCGTCTTTTGTATATACAGACGTACCAGTTCTATTTGAATGGATATTTCAGCAACAACCAGAAATATATCAAGAAGGGTCTGATGCGGCATTGGCACAACAATCAGCGCCAATCATACAAACGCAACTTGTTTCACCGGATGATGCTCTTTTACATGCGTACATCGCCTATTTACGTGAAGTATATTCGCTTTGGACATATTGGTGTCAATTATCACCAGATGACCGTGTGCACCCCGCACTTCGTGTTGATTATGTCCGGCGTACAATTACGATCGCGAATGAATATGATGAAAAAGATGAATTGCGACTGTGGAGTCGATGTCGTCTAGAAACTGTTCTCCAACAAGGCGGCTCCTTTCAGCAGCAGCAACAAGTGCCACCAGTACCACACCACAACAGCACGACATTCAAAAACACGATACCACGAAACACCCGCACACAACACAACACATTTAATTACACTGCACCATCGGACAAATCGACAGACCACGCCCAAAAGACAATACCAACCCAACAACAACATCATCATTATCATCGCCGGAATGTACCTCAAAAGTTTAACACAAGAGAGGTTTTTCGCCCATCTTTTCTTCCAACACTAGCAGTTGCCTTGAATTGTATTGCACAATCAACACCAACGATTGCACATGCACCGTTATGTATACCTATAAATACAACAATCCAGCCTTGTTAAATATAAATAGGTCGTGCATGGGTATAAAAACATAAAATAGCATTCAAGTACTGCTTTTGTTACGCATAAAATAATATAATAAGGAGCAAGAAAAGATACAATTTAAATGATCGTAATACTACGATACAATCATTATTATTATTAATTTATGTGTTAGCAAATATCAATGTATGGCATGTATTATTAAGAAATAAGTCCAAGTATCACACAACATTATGAGCAAGTGCTCATAATATACACATGCAATAATTAGACATAGTTGTAGCATTAATCTCAATATATATATGCAATATCATCAACCTCAATCTACAAATGGCTATAGAATGCCTGTGCCACAACATCCAAATCAATCATCTCATGTAATGGTAAATTCGGCAGCAACAACAACAACGACAACAGACCCACAACCATCAATATCAAGACACCATCAACCAATCAACCCCGATAATGTTGCACCGCCAACAACGAAACCACACACAGTGATTCCTTCACCAATGACACCCATCACCATGTCTGACATTATCATACCAAAGTCTCTGCCTAGTGCCCCACCTCCAGCGCAATTTGCGGATTATGTGTTGTATGTCGATGGTCAGGTCTTCAACTCAGATCCCATTTGTCAACAGGCATATCATCGCATAAGAGAAAATTGGATCAATGATCTGGTCTACATTCAAGATATCCATTGTCTACCCGAACGGAAAGGTTGGATGAAGACGCTGCCTGTTCTTGTATCGCGAGAGTCAAAAATTGCATTTGTGCGCGAACATGCACTGAATGAATTAGATCGTTATATTCAAGAATACAGACAACCCAATTCATCTGTTCTCCTATTGCCACCAGAAAAAGAACAAGAACTACCAACAACACCAATGTCAGAAACGGCCGACGAGTGGGCACAGGCATTAGGAAATACAAATTCACGTCTGCATGGTCAAGAATATTTAGTTGTTAATAATAATCAAAACAATACGAACAACGACGCCAATAGCAATAATAATGCCATTGACACGCCCCCACACCACCACCAACCAGCGATCATTAATCCATCGCTTCAACATACCAACAACAACGACCACTATCAGCAATCGCACACAAGTAGTTCTGGTATGCAAACCTACACAAATACACCGCATCAAATGGTAGATCCAACACAATTGTACACAATGCAATTGCCCCAACATCCACAACAACGGAATATGTATGATTATACAAACAATAATAATAGATTCCACCAGCAAAGATATCATGGTACAAATGTAGATAACAACTATTAATACAAAAGCCCTAAATACAAAAACAACATTTGCGCCGTATATACATGTATTGTGAAAAGCATCACTACACCCTCTCTCTCTCTCTTATCAACACTAAATAGTAATATATAACAGGACGTATGCTCTCTTTAAATGGACATTTGCAAATAACAGGGAAACAACACTATAAATCGTCAAACGAATTAATATCATCTTGAATCGTAAATAAGTAAACAGCGTTACACAAACTTTTTTTATCATTAGCATCTCTTTTTCACTAGGGATACTAGGTGGGTGCACGTATTGCATCCAAGTAATTAAGCATTTTGCACAAGCAACGGGAAAATATTATTCAACATAGACGCAACGTCGTGTCGATATTCTTGGTTCAAATTTATTCAATTATTTTGTCTTTCTTTTATGACTGAAATTGCACTCGTCGAGTCATCAACTCTGTGTCATGACTATACTACATTATCCGACATTGTGGATAATTATTCATCAGTACCGCCGATGTCATCCATGTCCGCACCTATTTATGACCATCATATCGAACTATCCGAATGGATACATCCAGTTCACAATATGAAACAAACAACGCACCATCATATTCATGAACAACATCCATTCCCATTAGATTCTGTCCAACCAAATATCATGACTATGCAACAACACCAGCAAGAAATACTACAAGTGACGAGGCATACAGATAATCTATACGAATATTCAAAGCACCAATCTCATCATCATCATCATCCTCGCGTTCGTTTTCTACGTGAACACACACGACAATTTGTTCCCAATGAACCGTATCACAAGACACACCGTCGCCATCATCCGCAACGAACAGCGTGCATAAAAATTGTTTCATCAACCCACAACATACGTTCTACATCTTCGAAATCACCAGACATTCCACAGACCAATACCCGTCGCAACGACATTGTATCGGCAGCACCATCCGCTACCACCGACATCACCATTCCACCATCATCATTATGCATAATGACATCAGCCAGCAACACGGCACCTACACCATTGTCAACATCGACCCATACTCAAAAAACTACTACGGACCACACCCAAATGCGTACAAATTACCACCACCTATATCATCACCAACAGGCTATCATATCACCTGTGCAAACGCCCCGCACATTTACATACCAATGTAGTGCGCACCGAGGCCGCGAACAACCACAATCAGCACTACTAAACGGGTCCATCATGAGACCACCAATATCAACTCATCAGAATCACACCGTTCGTTCTCATCAGGTGCGTGTATCAGATCCCACCGTCCCAGATTCTTCAGTAGCAACAACACCAACAATACCATCCGTAAGACCAAAGGCAGTTATATTTCATGGTGAATGTTTCTTGTGCAGCGGGCGACATCACTCGCAAAATTTTTGCCCTCTCCGACAGTGTTCTATATGTCATGAGTATGGTCATTCACACAAGGTATGTACGAGTACAAATCAAATTAGTCCTTCCACCGCATCGACCATACCAACAAACAAATCATATCATTCACGAGTACGAACCCGATAATTAGATATAGATATATATATATATACAAAAACATAATTCATAACAATTCATTTAACAAACATACATAAACATTACAGAGTTGAGAAAATGACACTTATAACAAAGAGCACAAATTTGCGACAATTCTGGTTTCTTGTTGAAAAAAATAATTTTTGCGTCGATAGTCATCGATTTCAATACGCACAGAGCGAGCCAGAACCATCGTAGAAACAGCAGGATCTTGTTGGGAACGCGCAATGACCTGTCTTGTCAGGATTTACAATTCGCGAAATATCGAATCCATTTCGATAAATATATATGAATTGTGTCAAACCTTGCAATAGACAACTATTTTTCTATATGCCTCAAACCCTCCAACACGTGCCCGAGATCCTTTCTGGCTCTCACGGCTATGGTGTCTGAGTGCCTCCAGACGAATGAGTTTATATCATCCCATTCAATAGTGTAAAAGGATTCATCACCCGGTAACTAAGTATATCACTATACTAGTTACTTACATATTCCGAAAATATGGACGTATCATTCAATTACCCGGGAAGTTTAATAAGAGACACAGTAACAAACGCAGATGTCATGAATAGAATAAGCGATACAATTGATCGCTGCGACATGCGAGTAAATCCGCAAATACCATGACCACTTGTACATCCATTTGCAAAGGTGCTACCAATACCGATCAATACACCGCCGAGAAAATACCGCCATGCAGGTCTTGTTGACACCATCGTTACAACTGATTTTGCACTCTCCACATTCATAATCATCGTATCACTGTTGTTTGAATTGCCATGATAATACGCATATCGTACATATACCTTCTGTTGCTGATCATTGTGGCAAAACGTGTAGGTTCCAATAAGACCACTTTGAAATAAGAATGTCCCACATTGAGCACCCAGTATAAGTCCCAAAAAAGTAAAAAATGTTACGTGAAGATCTCTCCAATGCAACGGTCTCGTCAAGGTTTGGCGAATAAAGCCCGCGAAGCCAAAAACATTTCCAAGAACAATCGAAAACATAGCAACCACACTACCAAATACAATGGCCGCACCTAGCGTAACAACAGGTTCAATATGATGCGAAATTACACATGTACCTGTTATTGTTGTAGCGTTCACAATGGACACACCGTCGTATTGCTGTTGTCGCCTGAAATGATCCACAGCGGCCCCGGATTCTGTTGTTGCCTGGTGTTGTTGGTGCGACATAGTAAAAATGCACCAAATAAAGAACACGATACTACAACATCGCACAACGTACATCCTAGAATGTTGGTATGAATGATGTCGATACACAAACAACAATGCCATAGTCATACCAACAACAATGCTCGATAGTGTGATCCATCCTTCCCATTGGCCTGAGAACGCCGCCACGAGCGCCGGGCCCGGACACAACCCAGAAAGTCCCCAACCAACACCAAACAAAATCGCCCCAACAATCAATTGCATCGAGACGTGTTGTGGAATCGAGTGCCAATCAAATTGCTCCGATAACATGGGTTTCCTCAAGCGAGTTACAATTCGATAATACAAGGCCGCGTAGGTGATCAACGATCCACCAAAGAACAACAATAGCGGCCATGGCCAGCGTAATTCAAAAAACTGCCACACAACCTTGGGATCTGAAAGTCCAGATGCAACTAACGCCACCGCCGCACAAAAACCTCCAACAAATGCAGTAACATTCGAAAGACAAACCCGCATACTGGTTAATATTATTATGCTAATTCCTGATAAAGGAATTATTACCTCTAATTAGGAGTACTAATTGTATCCACACATATAAGGAGATCTCCCACGATGATTGCCCGACATCCAATAACCAAAATTACAAACAACCACATTAGAAAACCATTTGCGATGCATTTCATACACACACACATATATATAGATGAAATACTTGCGTGTGATTCTTTATTAAATCAATAAAAAACTATTGTCGTTAATGATAGCACAGAATAACAAAATGCGTAATCATACCAGCACAAACTGCAGAAGAAGTAGAACAACTCGAAATATTCATAGTTGCGAAGAAGTAGAACAACTCGAGATATTCATAGTTGCATAGAATGCACATAACACATTATTCTTTATTTTCCAGTATTCGATTACCCATTCAGATTTGTTATTTCACTACACCTTATTCGAGGTTTAGAAAGAGACAAGAGTTCCATGTCCTGGCATAATCGCAATGTGTACATTGTTGACAATGTTCCACCGATTCCTGAAAAACCATTTTCATCCAAAACACCCGACTTGATGGCATTAGAAAAGTCCATTGTTGCTATGATGGATGGGTGTCCTCGGACAAAGCAGAATCAACAACACGTGAAAGAAAAAATAATTCAACATGTCGTTATCGTACCATCAGACCGAAAGGATTCTTATTTTGCGCGCTTCACCGTTATGGAAGGTTGCAACAGTGCAATTGACGACAAAGCGTCATACGGATACACGTGGCCCGTGTTGGGCTTAACAGGCCAGACGACAGCAACGACCTCATCTCCGCAATCTGTTTTCTTTGTTGGGCGCCCTGGTCTTCGTTCACTTTGCGGAACACCTCGCTCTATCGACTATTGGAATAACAACAAGAAGCGATCCTTGCGGTTGGCGAATCCTGAATTGGACAAGGACCCGGTCTATTTTGATCCCATGCAATCGCGCAACTTTTACACATCAATATGCCCCTCGAATGACGTATGTAATGCGTTTCATGCACCTCTAGTGCGGTTAGGTCCACGCCTTTGGTCCGCCATGTGTACTATGGATGCGGATATGATTCCCGAATTGAGTGAGTTGTGCGAACAGTTACGCTACAATGTGAGTGGTCGTGATAATGACGACACCATCTATGATGCCGAAACATTACTCGCTGCAGCATCGCCAATTGTACAATCCACGGAGAGAGAATCTCATCGTAGTCGATCATATTATCGTGTGTAATCACAACTTGTTAATTTAATTATCTACTTGGATATGTAAACAAAAACAGTACAATAATTTTAATTTACCATGAATTATCGAGCGGGTTCCTATGTGTGCAACCGACAGCAGCCAATTCTATTAATCTCCATGAATGGCACCAGAAACAGAAATCTTTTCAAGCACCAAAAACCCCGAATAGTTTGACGACAAAAATAATATTAATTAATCCTTTTTCAATATATACCCACATTTTCGGCCCCGTACATTGAAGTTGCCAAAATATACCGGCATTATCATCAAACATATTGTTCTTTTGCTGATCTGTTCGTTGATGTTATGATAACTCGAGTTATTTTGTGGTGTGAAAATACTAATATTTGTCATACAATCACTCAAACCACAGTATACATCAAAAAACTTCACAAAAGAACGTATATCACGTTGTGTATTGCAGCATGTAAACAATATAATCAAGGACCACGACCAACCCATTGCATAAACTCGAGTTATCTTCATACACCTAATTTGGAAATATTTTCTGCGATTCTGCATTCTGACCAATTGTATCATGTGATGATTATGTGTGTACAATATATATTGTTCAACACTTCAGCAATTATACATATTTCTTTGGAGGGGAAATATGGACCATAAAATACCTCGAGTTATATTTATTACAATCTTTGTATCAGTCGTCGGATGACTGCCAAGAGGACCAACCACACAATGATGAACATGATCACTCGAAAGATGTTCTTTGGGAAAATATCGACAATCTGTTGTACAAGTCATCATTGTTTAGATTTAATTAGCGTATGTATTACTAATTATGCTCTGACAAATTGAATATTATCATTCTTAAAACCGACACCGTGTATGTAAGATATCTATTCCTGTATAATTTATGTTTAACCATGTCGAAAATCTAATATTTTCGCATTTGTGAATTCTTCCGTTCATTATAATAAGATTTCTCATGATACGACCAGTGAGTGGTTCAATATATTATAACAGGAGAAAGAGAATATTCATAATATACCTCGAGTAATAGCATACCACACATTTATTTGTTGGGTTTGTGGGATTGATTTTTAGAAACAATAATAAGAATGACGGAATCACCATTATCATCTTGGAGTGGGTCAACGAAGAACCTCGCTCAGCCAACAAAAGAGAAAGAACAACAACAATCACCTTCATCCATGTCGGCCCATTTGTCACAATCTCACCCGGATACACTGCAATCGTCATCTCCTGGGGTAAATAATACTCCTGTAATTGGCACAACATCTCATGCTACGAATAATGGCGACAATTATGTGCGAAATATTCTTGTCGGTTCTTTAAACTACACGACACTGTTGTTGTCAAATTTTTCACCTCGTCGTGTTGTTGAACGGCTGGCATTTCAGCATCTCATGGGTCAAAACCAGATGAGTATTCTGTCGCGAAGGCCACTACCACCACACGTCGATGTGCAATATATAGGGCACTCATCATGCACATCGTATTGCTTGGTTTGACCTCCTGTCAATCAATTACTAACACCAGTCCGACCGATTCAATTACAACATAACCAGCATAGTTGGAATTCATCAACACATGATACCGCCGCTATTCGTACTACCCCGGAAGAACAATGCCCATCACCGTCCTCATCATTTGACCTCCTAACCTTGACCACACAATCAGCACCAACATGTATATTTGTGGGCTTTCATGGCAATGCCGAAAGCGTGTATGGATTTTGGCGATCGGTTATATCGTACCTTGCCACACCTCTTCCACAGTGTATGTTTGCGGCGGTGGAATATCCCGGTTATGTTTGTGAAGAATTAACACCACACGGCAATCAATATTTGACATCATCTGTACCATCGGAACACAATGTTAAAACACACGCGCTTGCTGTACTGGATACATTACAATCTCAATGGCCGGATGTTCCTGTGATTTGTGTAGGAAGATCGTTGGGCTGTGGTGTTGCATTATGGTTATCGACCGTGCGAAATGTGTCGGGTCTGTTATTACTTGCACCCTATTTAAGTATTATGCGCGTCGGAGTTCGATGGTCGCTGCCATTTGTAGATATTTTTGATAATGCTCTAATCGCCCACAAGTGCCAATCAAAAAATATTATTATTGTACATAGTGAAGATGATCCCGTCATTCCAATCCAACACAGTCAAGAATTAGTCCAGAAATTGACGCAAGTATGTTCGCACGTTAAATTATTGCATCGCCGCGATGATGGCCACGAAGCACCATATCTGGAAAGCACCAAGTTTGTAAACAAAATACTATTTCATCTTGGACTAATCCTTTCATAAACCTATCTTTACGTTGTAATAATGAATAATCATGTATATACATTTGAGTCCGAGTACCTCATACGTGAGCCAAAAAACACTCCGGAAAATTTCGCATCATCAACAATGTTTGTTTGACATATTATATATACTGCTACGGGTCCCGCCACGTAGCCTCAGAATAGGAAATTTGTAACAATGTTGCTGCACTATGTAATGTATTGAGTGAGATTAACTAAAAATAATATAGACAATATGTAGATTATGGTGTGCTCTGTGTGTCTGTAATAAGAAAACAAAGTTCTATTACAGTGCTTGTACATAAACCTGGTAACATGGTTGAGGTTTACTCTGGGGTTACGTGGCGGGACCTGTACTATTATTATTCTTCAGAACCATTTATATTCTCAATTATATATGAACAATACTTACACCCATCATACAACACTACAAATTACAAAACATAAACAGTACCAATCCACATCTATGGTTGTTGTTGTGTTTCAACGATCTGGAAACAGACACACACTTGTCGTAACATCTATCCCCATGATGATACATAGTCTTTTTTGGCATATCTCCCTGTCTACTTTAAACTGGACGGCGAAGGATGAACCAACGGATGCTGTGTAGTATCCTTGTTTAACGACGCCATAAACGTTGGCACACCATGGTCGAAATACGGTGCAATTTCAACTTCCAAGCGATTTCGAACCATAGATACCATCTTGTTGCGCGTGTTATTGTTATTTGTTTCACAGTGTTTAGTTTGCTTGAGCGATGCACGTGATAGTGAGGGCGCCGTTGCTACTGGCGCCGATGATGCTGATACAACCTCAACAGAAAACAATGACCGTGACTTAGAACCGTGATGATTTTCTACAGTCTGATCTTCTTCTTCCTTTAACAACATGGCCCCGGTTGATTCTGTCCCACATGATGATGCAACTGTGGATAGTTTCTTTAGAATGACCAAATATCCCACAATGCGTGACATACTATCCAGAATACTTGAATGTTCTGGTGCCAAAAATAACGACAACCACAATCGCGGATGTCCCAGTGCGGCTAATCTGTACAAAACCACACTCGTAACCCACGATATACGGGCCAATGCTATATTCGCGGTAGGTTGTTGTGGTGCTGTAGGTGCAACGTGTTCACTGCTGGATACTTTGTCTAAAATTTTGGATGTTTCATCAGGCAATGACAATTGCAAAACCCGATCCATCATTTCGATACACGCCGCAAAGACAACCAACATATTCGATGCAGAGGGTCCAACATCTACGTGTCGTTGTAATTGTATGGCACTATTTATCTTGTCGTGCAATTGTTTCATCTCCGCAACAAGATGCGACACGCCATCGCACAGTGACATTTGGCGGCAGTGTTCAGCCAATGTCTGATAAATATTCAAGCGCCGCACAAGAGGTACCGCTGTCCGATGTAATGGTTCATTAAGACGGCTCAGAAAAAATATTCTAAATTCATTTCGGTGAATATCTACCATTGGTGTGGTGGATAGAGAAGAAGAGGACTTGATTACCTTCTCTGGTGCGGCGGTACCATTACGACGAATAGATGGAGAGATCTGCGTCGACACGGCAGATGATGTGTGCAACCGGGAAACATTATCCGTACAATCGACAGACTCTTGCAATAGTGTTGATAATGATGGCGCAGATGCATAGTTACCATTGGCCAAAAGAGGCTGCAATGCCAGTGTGGCATTCATTCGGCTCAGAGAGGCAGTAGAAGATGTATTTTGACATAAAGCAGTTACGGGTGGTGTAGTGGGTCGTTCCATTGATGATATTAATGACGATGCATGATTCACCACATCAGTTACAGATGCATTCATTGAAGAAGAAACAGCACTTGAGGTTGCACGTGATGAGTACGATGCCACTGATGATAATTTGTAACTGTCGTCCGACATATTTCAGATTGTATCGATGAATCTATACAGCAAGTACATTTGTATAACGTGGAAATAATACGTTCGGGCATGAATTCATGCATATGTGTGTGTATATATATATATAGTTGATATATATGATTGTACATTATACACAAAATTGTTTACTTACACATATTACAATATTAACCAAAACACGTACTATTTGTCTTTAGGGACTGTGATTGCACGGCGGTCAACTTAACGATACACACTTGGAAAAAATATAAGGTCGTAGTATAGATTAGAAGGCCTAGATACAGCACTACCTAACACACCACGATACTCTTTGCGGGAGAAAATAAAGACGAAAGTAGTCCCCAAATTATACCCGTAGCAGAATGGTTTTGAATAACTGACCACATCAACAACATCCCATACCGCACTAATCAGGAGTTTGACACTCGAGAAATAACACTAGCACTGTCTCGAGTATAAACAAGTCTTCAGTGAAGTGATATGTATATCTCGAGTAATAGTATTGTGATACTAAGAATATAAACCGAAGAAGATCAATCTAAATCTCAAAAGTCAAGTATCATACATTAATTCGGTCACCAACCTAATATCATATACAATAATTTGTCCACACACCATACATTTATTATATACCAGAATGGCAAACTCGAGTTGTCTATTTATATCAAGGAATAACAAAATTTATCATGAATAATCAACTTCGCAGGTATATTTGTACCCTGTATTATTATCGTCTCTATTACCTGTTCGGTGGGATTACTTTCCGAATACTGAACACATGTTGCCAAATAAATACAATTAATCATTATATCTAACTCGAGTTGTCTGTTCCACCAATTCCATCCATATATAAAAACCGAAGAACAAGACTCCACATTAGTATGTATCGGGTGCTGAGGTTTTGAATTGATGGTCCTGGCTTGAACGAGGGATATATAGTATCCGTTGATTGAGGTTGAACAGTTTAAATGGTGTATGAATTATAACAATTATTTCTTAGTATTTTCTTCTGTGCAGGCGTGCAATTGGGGTGAGGTGTATTTCTATATATTTTGAATATGCTATCAATTCACAATTGCAAAACAAATCGGATATATAATTCTTTTAGGTATTCTGTATACTAAAAATAACACAATACTCATATATATATATAACTATTTGTAAAGGAAGGTAACAATGTTTGGACGACTGGCAACTATGTTTGCTGTAAATGATAGCGATGAATCTGACAGTAGGAAAAAGAAGAAGAAAAATCACCAGCATCGCCGGCATAATAATAATCAAAAACAAGTCGACGATGCGCATCGCTCGACTAAGAAACATTCAAATCGCAGTGATGATAATGATTCATCGTCTTCTTCTACAGAGTCGTCCTCATCATCAGTTGATTCTTTTACCCCAGGCGACGCAGCAGGATCGTCCAAGTCCAAACAACATAATCATCACCATGATATTAGGCACCGGCGGAAGAAGCAAAATAATGTTGATAATGGTGCATCATCGATAGTGGGAGCAAATAATAATGACAGCGGTCGTGATTTATCGCGTAAGGACAACCACAAGAAGAATAGCAAAAAAATGCACAGTTCAAAACAGTACAAGAATAACAGCGTCGATATATCCACGAGTAAGAATCGTTCTGCTGCATCGGCAAATGTAGCAGTCGATAATAATGTGGGTGTTGTTGAAGATCCTGCTCGACGACACATCAAGTACACGGATATAGGTGGCCATATGCGTACATTAAATCGGCCCCACCAACAACATCATCCGCGGTATGTCACTCCTACCAATAATGATTCATCGATAGGTACATTCGCCACACCCAGCATTCATCCAAGTGCATCACCCCCACATCACACGGAGATCATACCACCGACAACGTCGTCAATTGTATCCGATCTTCGATCTGATGACCATGCACGTACATATGCGAAGACACATTATGATGACACCCAAAATGAAATTAGTCAGCAAATACCATTATTATCCATTTTGAATGGGAACATCCCTGCTGCAACCCTGTGTGTGCCATCGGACAGATGCTCAATACACAAGGTTGTTGTTACGGTATTAGATGTACAAACACAATCTATGCAAGATTATGAATTTACTTTGAATGAGAGTAATGACATTGTTTCTGCAGCCGAAAATCTGGCGAGCAGTCTGTCGAATCCTTCGATTCCTCTTAATCAAAGACAATCAATTTTGCAATTTATTCAAGGACCTGAATGGCAACAGTTGATGCATGAAAGTAGTCGAGTGCAACGAAAAGAAGCCCAACAGATTATACAAGACGCGTGTGCTCAGTATGAAAGTACAGTACAAAACCACCATCGACACAAGCAGCGCCAGATACTGCCGGGTGATGAACCTATTGCTCCAAATAACAACAAATTCAACTCCGCTACACCGGCGGCAATATTACCACCAGCATCGGCAGTAATAACTAAATCATCACGTGCGTTGGATATTGTCAACCAATTAACAGCGCGACAGCCATTTTCTACAGCGAATGCATCCTCAACATCATCTTTAGTTTCATTTTCTGTACCGCGCGATGCTGTGCAGATGTCCTCTTCTTCGTTGTTGTCACGCACGGCGCAAGTACAATCGATAGAGTCTTTTGGTAGATCAACAAAAATGGCAGGAAAAGATAGTCGGTTTGGTGAAAATAATACACAGCACGGTGAAAGTGATGATGACGATGATGATAATAATAATACTGCTATTCCATTGTCGCAAGTTGCTGACGCGAATTTCGGTGGTTCAAAGAGTATTTCTCCTGATACTGACGAATCTGTGTATGGTGTATCTAAACAACTGTCGCCCGTATCATCTTCGTTCGCAACTACGCCTAATCTGAGTTAATGTATAGCGTGAAGAGAGAGGTTAATTATCTTGAAAATAAAAGCAAGTACTATCTGTGATTCATTGGCAATTATTAAGGCAAATTACACACTACCCAAGCAAGATACATGTACATTGCATATATATATACAAGTATTCATGTGATAGGATAGAAGAAACAGCACATATGAAATCGATATCTTTGTGTGATAATAATTATTTATTGTTATTTCTTTTTTTGTATTATGCTCGGGTTTGTGGTACATAGGTGCGCTTTCTTTATCGATAGTACATCTGCATCAAACAAAGAATATTAAATAATAATAATAATAATATTTTTGTGTGTGTGAATTTTTCTAAATAATTTCTTGTCTAATTCTACACATTATATATATATATATATATAATCGCGTAAGCAATGCAAGATATCCACGTCACCAATTCGGATCCGGATGACGTTTGGAACCATGAGTCTACTGGCAAAAATACTGCGAAAACTACAAAATTTCAAGCCGGGGCATCTGAACTTGATGAATTGGTAAATAATATGTCGTCGCTGAGTATTGAAGAAGAGACACCAACGCAACCAACTAAACTCATTCAGGGTAATGACGCATTCAAAGAACAGATTCAAAAACTCCTCATAAAGTTGGCGCATGACGATGACCCGGATATGGCGGTTCGCATTTCGTGCGATAAACAAGTATTTGTCGATATTGAGCATCATCCATTCGATAGTGAGAATTTCTACGTCTACAAACGTGTTAAGGACAACGATGATAATGACGACGCAGGCTTGGTTGTTTTATATTCGGTTCGGTATAACGCGTGTCCATCCGTTGGCGAAATTCTGTCAGCAGTTCTTCGTAATCATTCTGTTCAAAATGTCAATTTACACACACGCAAAGCAGATTAAGAGTGTGTAGTATGCTGAATAATAGAAATTCATAAGAATGTTGCTGTGCTATGTATTGTATTCGGATTAACTAAAAATAACACAACCAATGTGTAGATTGCGGCGTGTTCTGTGTAGTTGTTATGAGAACATAAAGTTATATTATAGTGTTTGTACAAAAACCTGGTTGCATGGTCAAAGTGTACTCTGAGGTTACATGGCGGGACCTGTAATGTATTTTTTTAATTATGGTACTTGTTCTTTGTGCGATAATGCTTGCGGTTATCGGTAGATGATGAAATTTTTATATTATTTAGCCATCGTAATAGAAAGTTTTGAAAAATATACACAAATAATAAAGTTTGTATACAGTTCATTCGTTCGTCGTCGTTCTTTATTGAAATGATGTACAATTTTCCAAGCAAACTGATTCGGCAACATGCGAAGCATGCACGGCATCAGTCTGCGCCCCAAATTGACCATATATGGAGTTCACCCGCGGAATACGCTTTCTACTCGACGTAATGATGCAGTTGACGCCCAAGATGTACGCAGGTGGCAACTTTTGGACATCTGTCGGTTCCGCTCCTTCCGTGCCAGTCGCGGAGGACTGCCGCCCTCCATGTGTATCTTGATAGGTTCTGTCCGGAATACATTCTCCACTCGGCATCATCATGTGATCGGCGTACAAATGACGAATGCACGCATCATCATGGTCCATGCCTAACACCGGTGGATAGACATGAGCACCCTCCGGTATTGTCGCCTCACTCATACTGTCATCGATGTGTTCTTCTTTCTGCATCTTCAATTCTTGGTGATTATTAATGATGTGGTATGTGTTGAATCACAACCGCCCACAAATTAACTAACGATACAAGATTGGCACGACGTACTATTTTGTACTCGCAGGAAAAAAAAGAAAGTGGTGCAATTTTCGAGATTACTGGGTGCAATTATCGAGATTACTATGGTGAATGCGGTCCTTGGATTGCATAATTTATTCGTTAACTCATTATTAATCATTTAGTTGTTCTGAAGAGTAAACGTGGTATTATCTCCAAAATTTATTCATATTATTATTAGCATCATCACCATCGTTGTTGATATGGGTCTTATTCAAAGCATTAAGCAATATTGGGAGTACAATGAAGATCCAACACATATCCTCACAAATTTTGAAACAAAGGACTTGCATGTCTCTAAATGTTTGATTCGTCGTGGATTTCATCTTCACCAAGCCACTCGTGCCGCACATCTATCATTTCTGGCATATTATTCTGCTGAAGAAATCGCTGAATATATGAATAAGTACGTTGATCATCATCAACGATATCATGTCCAATCTACATTTCACGATCCGGAAACAGACGCTGATGGATTTATCATGATGGATAATCAAGAGCATTCTTTATACATAGTCTTTCGCGGAACATGCAATCGTCGCGACATGTTAACAGATCTGGAATTTATCCCAATTACGTATGAAAACATGGAAGGTGTAAAAGTGCACTCTGGAATATACACATCATTGTTAAGTGTTCGCGAATATCTACTCAACTATGTCAAAGGCTGGCAAGAAAAATATGCCAAAGAACGCGGCGGTGGTGTCGGTCAGAATGGTGAATTGTTATCATCATCTGTTCATGAACCAAAAGTGTATATTGTCGGGCATAGCCTTGGTGGATGTTTGGCATCCTTACTGGCACCAATTCTGTACCGCGAATGCGGAGTTTACGCACATGTCTATTCAATGGGTGGATGTCCTGTTGGCAACGAACCGTTCATGCGATTGTTTAAAGACTGCACCGCGAGTCATTGGAATGTTGTGAATCATTTGGATATTGTACCTATTCTCACGCGACCGATCAAATTGGGGTATTCACAATTTCCACAAATTGCATACTATGACGGTCGTGGGGATTTGGTATATTTATCTGGGCGCAAATTTAACGACCAAATGGCATACCGATTGTTGCAGCGAATTCTCGGATGGAAAAAAACGGATCAAATATTAAACCATCTGCAATATTTTGGTCTCACTACACGCACGGCACGTGAAACACCACTGGATCAATACGAATACTGCGCTGCTGCACAAGATACCTGGCTCGATGATGACAATGACCCGACGGACGATTCTACAAATGCCAGTTTTTCATCGTCTTCATGTAGTGATGATGATGTTTCGTGCAGTGGTGGTGTTTGTGTTGTGGTTCGCCGGCCACCCTCCACAAGCGAGGCAAGTAGTGTGACTTCTACCAATGATACTGGGTTCAACCACGGCGACAATAACATGATGTTGGCGTCTGCTGGACAATTAAAACCAACAAACGAAACATTATCGGTATCAGTGGTGACTAAAATTTGTGATCCAACCGTTGATATTCCTATCGTTCACGTGAGATCAACCTGTCAAAAACCATGATTCGGCTGCTACTGGAAACGAAATTCGACACATCGTAATAAATATATACGGACAATGGCATGCCAAAGAAGGATTACTTGCACAAATATTTATATATATATAAAATAGTTTGCATTTGCCAGTATTTTTTCATTCGCGCATAACATGCACAAAGATATACCTTGTCTCTATCTGAATAAATCATAGATAGAAAGAAAAAAAATATATATACACATATTAACATTCTGCCGGATCAATTCTTTTCTGTTTGTTGTTGCCATTTCACCGACAGAATACTCGCAATATGTTCCACTTGTAAACGTGTTGATTGGAGCGACCGACGATTGTCAATAATGTCGTCAAAGGTGAACCCTTCCAAGGCTGTTTCCGACAGGTGATTGGGATCCCGTGTGGACTTGCTATAATCCACATCTCGTAAAATACGGAGGACGGTGCCATTTGCGACATTCTTGATAAATTCGTATTCGTTCGGAAATCGAACATCAGTGAAAATGATAATGGTCGATGACGATGCTTTGCAGGACGGAGATGTCTGTACCGCCAATGAGGATCTTGCCAAAAATACTTCTTGGCACGCAATCCAAAATTTTGGACTGACGCCCTCGCGGAAGCATTCTGTACCAAGTCTCTGCAATGCCTGTCCAATTGTTCGGACATTTCCGCTGTCGACAAATTCTTCAAACTTGAGCAGCGCCATGCCAATGCGCAATGTCAATTCGTGTAGGTTGTGGTTTGTCGCAGATGACAAGAGCAACAACATCTCCAACGTTGATTTGCAGCAACTAATCTCATCACCAGCATGTTTGTTAACGGGCTTGTCGGATTCTTCACAAGACAGCGACGGTTCACGAAAGGCAGCCGTAAGTAATGACATAACAATATGATCTAGTTTGTTAATGTCATTTTCCAAAACGTGCGCAAGTTCATATGTAGAATAACGTTTATGTGTTGGTAAAGATCTATTTTTTCCCGCATCTGTTTCCATTTCTTCCAGTGTACAACTGGGTCGAACATGTTGCAATATGCGCTTCAAAGGGGCAGCAAAAGCACGCGTGGTCACGTGAAATTGTGGGTGTGTCGATGGTAATGATAAAACGTCGACCAACATGCGAGCCACCGTATCTTTTCCGGATTGCCACCGACCACTTAATCCAATAACACAGGGCATTTTCCCAAGAGAAAGAGGTGTATTTGATGATGTTGTTGCAAGCGACGACATAATGAACACCACTCACTCCACAAGGTATCGAATTGGCCTATGACGGTAGATAAATACTAAAGTAATATTACAAGTAAGCACAATGATAATAATAATGAATATCCGCAGTCCAACGTGACACTCAGGGAAACTGACAAACTCGGGTTGTCAATGGTTTGTTCATTTCATATCGCATGTATTTTGATCAAACATAGATTATACTATGTGGATAATTGGGTAAAGTCAACTTATATATATAACTCGAGTAGAATATATCACCATTCATCTTAACGGAATAGCAACAACTGTCACATCACAAGAAAAATGAATTATGCAAAAATTAAAGATATTTGTATTGTTCCATTTAGCAAACCCCAGGAATGACTTTGATTTTATGAATTGCTTCGGAGATTATTTTGAGTTGCTCATCAACAGCATCTATGGCAGAAGAATGCACTTGCAAATAAGGCCCCTTGTAAGTTCAGCCAGCACACATCATCAAACAATCGTCTTTTATTACAACGAACTCATCCATTTTCTCCTCGTGAAATGCCAAAAACACGTAAAATGGCGAAGTATACTGGTCATCTTGTTTTATATCTTGTTCGGACAGTTGCACATTATTGGCCGTTGGCGATGACTCAAGTGATGACATATAATATCCAAGTATCAATGAGTAATATTCTCCCCACTGCAAATAACATAACCTTATTGTGAAATCAACAGAAAAGAAAAGCCCCTATCAAACAAATACCAATCCCCTGTGACACTTTAATTATTCTATGTACTGTAAGTGAGAAAGAGTCTATTATCATACATGGGAAGATTAATTTTTAGAATTGCAAACAACAATTCTTTCTAGTTGAAATATAGATTACACGACATATACTCATTCTGATGAAATACAATTTCGGCAATATACACATGCCTTTGTGTCGCGATGTGTTGACCAACAAGCAAAACAATTTAAATGAACACTCTGACCACAAGTCGTCTGACACCAAATCAGATCATCATGTTCTTCCATCGTATCCATACAGATCGCACACAGTTCACCAGCATATGGTTTCCGAATGATAGTACACTGCTGTTTTTCACCACCTGCAGCAATGGGCCGTGATGGTAAAGGATTACTATTAAAGACTGACGATGATGATTCCTCGTGTTGTTGAGATGAAGATGCACTTGCTGCAGGTGATATAGGGATGTTTATTGCACTACCATGACTTGAAACAACAGAAAGTAATTCATCATGTCTCTGATGGGATGATGACCGATTGGCGTAAAATTGGTCTGCACGTTGCAAACACAGCGCCATGTCAAACCATCCGACTCCGTAACGATGATATTGATCAATTAATCGAAGTTTCCAAACTGAAAGACAATCGTCAACCACTCGTGAAGGTTCATTTGACAGTCTATTATGTGGAGATGATTGATAAGTACGACTACTTGTGTCCGTGTTTTGTGGTACACGTTCATCATCATCCTCACCACTCTCAAGATCATCGTCATCTGCAACTACGGATCTGCCATGATTCGAATGTGTCATCGTTGCTGCTGATGATATACGACAACGTCCATTCAATAATAACACCTTGTACAGAACAAAGGCAATATGCTTGCATTGGCAGCGACGTCCCTCATAATCAGGACATGTGCAGGTCGTTGCCGTTTTCCATGCTGTAGGAGATTGTTGAGATGATGCAATATTATGAAGATTGACACAATATATTTTACCCGTTGTGCCCGTCACCACAAATTTGTACACCACACCGTTTTCAGTTTCACATTTCTGACATTGCAACAAGTGAATCCGTTGTTCAAGTCCGCGGACAACACGTACAACATACTCATCCACAGAATCATATAATCGATTTTGTCGTGACCTATAATACGGATACGCGTACATGCCACCAATGTAGGGAGATAATAATTTCCAATGTTGTTGATTCGTATTTAGGTTTAATACTACTGTTCTATCAAAAATTACATAAGGGCAATTATTATTTTGTTGCTGTTGTTATTCAATTTGATCCATTAAAATAACTCGAGATGAACATACAAACCATTATGTCGGTGCTATGATCGTGTATATTCGGGGAGGCAAGCACATGATTGTCACCTCTCGAGATATAACAACCGATCCTATGTGCGACCGAGTTATGGTTCCAAGGACCACGTGCGGTCATGATAAATTTTACTATTATTGTGGCACCGATATTGTTGTGTCAATACATATTGTGCTCAACAGTAACTAAGCGATCTCTCCCTTTGGGTAAGACGAACATACGGTGACTGTGTATGTGGTGGCGATATTGTCAGTGATGCATAATTTCGTTTGTCCCTTATTATCCTCTTTTCAGGTATTGATCAACAACAATGTCAGATGCGAGTGGATCATGTTTGCAGGGTATTCTCCCGTGGTGGGACTGTTCTGGTGGTGGTCTGTGTGTGTCATCATCACCTATAGCAACAACCGATAACAGCACCTATGCGGCCTCTATTTGGAATACATACACATCCAACGCGATCGATACGAATAATACGACTATCGCGGATGGTTTGTCGAGAAATGTGATGTGCCACTGTCATCCCGATTACACTAGTGTGGTGTTTCTTTGGTTTATTTCGCCTGGCGATTGCTACGTACATGGACTGACGCGCGATATTCTATTATGGATTGCACTGCTCAGTTCCGCCATCGGCTGCGGGTATGCGTTGCTTCGAATTGCATGTGGTGCTCCACGTGGACGTCGAGGCTGTGGTATGTCTTGCATGGCAGCCCTGAGTCTAGGGTACCCATGTCGAACTTGTCTCCGTGGATGTGTGAAAAATTCCACCAGAGACACATCTACCACAGCGACATCATCATCGTTATTACGTTGTGGTAGTCGCTGCATGAAGAACAAGGATACCGATACTTGCAGAAATGGCGATTCCTCATCATCGCCACAATCCCACGAACACAGTCACAACCAACAACCCCCACACCGCCACCAGCAACATTCTTCCAAATCATCATCAAAAGAATCGTCATTCTCTGCGGCAGATAATACATCAACGACGTTGGCAGATTGGCAAGTCTTGGGTGCTCGAGGTTTTCCCATGGTCGTTGCCATAAGTCTATTTTGCTTGACATTATATTTTTTGGGTGCTATTTGTGCGCCACAGGTATTAAGAGTTCGTAGTAGTAGTATAATTTATGTACCTTTGGATGTTTTTGCTTACTCATCATATATAATTCTCACAGGGTGGATATTTGAGTAATGAAACATTATTGTCGCCTATTGTTCTAGTGATAAAATATGGACTTTGGACTGTTCTCATTCTCGGTATCACTGGTGTTGCATTCGGAGTAGCGCACATTGGTCAACGCCAAGTCATTGTCGCATCGGGTCCCGCCTTTCACCGCATGCGTCGAATGGATCGTCGACACAAGGGCATCATGAACGCGCAGCGCTGCTTTAATATTGGACGAGTTATTACTGTGGTTACATTTCTGATTGTATGTGCTCTCGTGACTAGCGGCATTGTGTTACTGGTGACAGCCCCGTCAGCATTACCACTATCCGCGGTGACCAACAACAGCAGCGATATCATTAACACCACCACCACCGGCGCCATATCATCAACATTAACGGCAGACACCACCAACATGATGTACAGACCCTTTTTGCATCAGCAAATTGTTGGAGTACAATTATTTGGGGCAGGCATTACCGTGGCGTGTGTTGTGTTCGCGAGTGTTATGGCCGTATCGTCTACGTTTGTGATCCGCATTATCAGGAATCATCTATCATTATCATCAACCCTTCGCGTGGCGTCCGTCGCAAACAATAATAACGGTGGAGGAGATACTAACACGACCAAGAATGTCGCTGTAAAAAAACATCCCTCCGCCATTGCCGTCAGCACGGCCGCCGATGCATTCGCAATTGTTATTCTTAAACTGTCACGATTGCGACTTTTGGTCGTTGCTTGTTTATTCGGATCTTTGACAATTGGTGCCGTGATGATGATTGTTCCTGGATCAATTGAGTACATTTTCCCAATCAGTGTCACCAATGGATCCTTGTTGCTTTCCATTTATATTGCGATTGATAGTGGAATTGCAACAACATCATATCAAAAACGATCAAGGAAACGACAACAAAAGTACATTTCTGCCTCGTCTCGGTCGACGTCAAATCCTGCAAAGACGGATTCAACTCAGATCAATCATATCATTGATAATGATGATATCAATGCGGAGACGGATTATCGGTGTGGTCCATGTTGGCTTGATGGTGAAGGATTGTTAACTTTTTATGGATCAACAATTGTTTCATCACAATCGTCCGCATCATCATCGTCCCCGGCTGTCTCAAATTCCACCAAGGGGACAATATCATCGTCTGGGCACGTTGGTGTGTCTGGGGATTTATCTTTACATTACGATGTCGAACGTGGTGAGCATACATTAGGTGCGGCGATGTGGTATAGCGGTCACGATGGTGGTATTGGCCCCCACCGTCACCACACCGCAGCATCGCTATCCATGGTTGTAAATGCTCCACACAGCACTGCCATTGACGACAACAACAGTATTGATACTGGCACTGATGGATCTACCAGCAGCAGCACTACTACTGCATCGGAATATGCAGAATCAGAAGACTCTTCTTCTCTTGTTCTCAATGAAAGCAGCAGTTATTCTGCGAGTGTGGACTATTTAAAAGCACCAATGATCATGGTCACACAATAATTTGTAGCGGCGTTGAGGAAAAAAATGGAACAACAACTTTTTGTGAATATTTCTGCCATGTATTCACAACCACACCTACACACACATATTCATTTTTTTATTTTGTACAATAGTTTCAATAAAAACCCAAATAGTAGAATACAAAAACAACCTTTCCTTTTAATCGTCTCGTATTCAAAGTATCTTCGTAACACAAATTATGCAGAAATACTAATTTCCATATCTGACACTGGTGCTTGCAATAATAAAATATTCATTATAATGATGAACAAACCAGTCAACCAGATAAGTAGAGAGAATATTATATATCCTCACCATTCCATACCCCGCATTGTGTATATTCACTCATAACATTACTAACTAAGAATCATATCAACCAGAAAGACGTTCGTGTGTTTATTTGTGAGTCTTAATATGTCTACATTACTATTTCACACCATTCCTGAAACTGATGTAGTACCACAAGTCACCCAGCACCATTCTTGCATTTCTGATAAAAAACCAACAGACAATGATACACCGGCACCAACCACGTCACTGAATTATCAATTGATCGACATTGTATTAAGATATCCAAACGTATGGCATCCACCTGCCCAATTTCATCATCATTCATTGTATGCATCTACAGCAGCCGATGAGGCAGTTCAATGGCTTTTCCGTCTGAAACTGCTAGATGGTCCTCACGAACACACATGGACTCAACGTGTTCGTGCAATGAATGTATCATCATACGGAGGAGCATCATTGGTGTTTGGTAATTATGCACATACGCTATTACACACTAAGATGGTCCTGTTATGGTTGCTATGGGATGATGTTATTGTAGAAGCCGCACCTCCAGACAGCATCGTACTACGTTATAATCAACAACAAAGCGGTGATAATAATACCAGTGCCCAAATGATAAATAATATTACAAACAATAACAGTAATAGTATTAACGAGGTTGATGATTTGATATCACCAAGAGACAATGAAAACGATTATAATAGTGGTGCTGGTAGTAGTAGCAGCAATAATACTGCAGAATTGTTATTATTTCCCCGTCATTTTCGACAAATGAACTATATCATGCACGGACAAACTGTAATCGATGTAGATATTAATCGAAAGACGATATTAGATCGATTTGCATATGCATGGCAAGAAATCATGGATGAAATTCAACAATCTCCGTTTATTACATCTACATATTTGAAGAGATTTGGTAATTGTTTTTCAGAATGGATTTATTTTGCTCACAGAGAACGCGACCGCGTGGTGGATCGATTAATGGAATCTATTATAAAACAACAACAACAAAAAAAGCAAGAGAATGGAGATGGTGACAAAAGCGATTCTAAGAGTAACCGTGATCGTGTATTTGATCTTTATTTAGAGCAACGGAAAAAGACCATCGGCATGCTTAATACAGCACAACTGTTGGAGATTGCATGTGGGTTTGAATTACCTCCAGAGATATGGTATGACGAAGACTTTCAACAATTGCTCGACATCTCCGCATTGCTAGTTGGATTGGGGAATGAGTTGGTGAGTTTGGGAAAAGACATTTATCACTACGAACAGAATAATGCAGAGACATTTACAACCAACACCACCAAATCAATACCATCGTCTTTTTCGGCCATGATGTGGACAAATCTTATTCTTGTGTATTGCACTTTATATGAGGTACGTCTCAGCGATGCTATTAACTTTGTTATTTCGTTACACGACAGGTACGTAAGAGAATTTGATGAAATAGCAGCACGATTAACTAACTACCAGAACCACAATAACACAACCAATAATAAGTATGATGATCATGATCCCACAACACACAGAGAGTATCAGACCAATACGTTATTACCGTCATTATGGTATTTATGGCAAGAACGATTGTCCGCCTATATTATGAACTTGCGGTTGTGTGTTTTTGGATTTGCATTTTGGCATGTTTCCACTAAGCGTTATACACACCGACTTGCTGTGGACCCCCACCGAAAAGAAGTTTATCGTATCCTTTTACAAACCACTGATACTTAATATATATAGGCGTATATCTATATATTTGTCCTTTTTACAGATTCATAGAAGCGATCTCTCTCTTCTCTTTCATACCAACAAGTGGGGGTATCCTATCCGTCCTATGGATGTACTGATTTTGGAACATTTAACCAAGTGATCGACCTGCGCCACTACCAAGTATTCAATGGAATGAAGCAATCAATCAATACAGCAATATTAGCATCTTGTAAAAAGAAAAAATAATTTACCAGGAGAAGTCGTTTCTTTCTTCAAATTGATTTACACATCGTATGTATGTACAACAATAATACATTATTTCATTAGCATCTATCTATTTCGCATTGGTTGGTCGCTGTGCCAACGCAGACGAATAGCCAAAATAAAATTCGGTCGGAATCGTTGCTGCCGTCGTTGTCGTAGTTAAATCTCCTACTGGCGTTGATGTTTGTAATTGTTGTTGTTGATAATGCTGATAGTTTTGCGAAGAAGGATGCTGATACTGGGCTCTAATATATGTTTGAATAATCTGGCGGCATAGGACAACATCAATTCCTTGTTTTGCCACAAACCCTTTTGCTAATTTGCGATTATTGGCTGCAGTAACATTTGCAAGCGAATCATCAATAAACACAATAGAATCGGGTGGCGGTCGATTCGCCGCAGCGGTGGTAGTACTTGTGGTAGATGCCGGTCTGACCCCCACAGGTCCTAACGTTGTCGTAGTCACAGAAAAAGCACCCAACGAAGGAAGGGGAGAAACAATTCGACCTGAGAACATTGTCATAACTTGGAGATGTTGGTTTTTATTTGCGCCACCACCCAAAAGAGTAGATGATGATGCCGCCGTGTTTCCCGCACAGCGAACATACGGGTTCCACAATATATAATCCTCATTGTAACGCAGTAGATCATTCGGCCGATCATACCCCAGCAATACATCCATATAACGTTCAATAAGGGCACGCCCAGTGACAACACCCATTTCAGTATTTCCAACCAAATCATCTTGAAACGACACTATACAGATACGTCCACCCACTTCATGGATTGCATATAACAATGCACGCAAAAAGAGTGGATTTCTAATATTATTCCAAATAACATCATCACCATCCGCACCATAAATAACATCAAACGGCGCACCCTGTTGCAGTCCACGAACAGTAATTGTTTCATCAAAATCCAGCGCAACAATTTGGATTTGCTTCTGCTGTACGAGTAGTTGTATTTGTTCAATACAATCCCGTTCCTCGCGATCGTTGTTGTCGACATTATCAACACCTGAACGTGAGAGGGACAGTGAATCTATTGTTGGCGAAGGAGATCGAAACATCATCATAACCTAACTACAAAATTGTACGACAATAAATAAATAACTGACGTGGATTGTCGTCTTAGTTTACATATACAACAACAACAGTTTAATCTGTTATCGACCACAATTATTTCGCAAAAGAACACGCACACCACCACTAAATAAACCGGTTACCACAAATATCTAATATTCAACAGACCATCTATTGTATGCATAAGCATCCAAAGTATCGCATCGTCGAGTAACCAATGAATCCCTCGCACAGGTGAATGGAATGAATATATATAACTCGAGTTTACATAGCATTACATTTGTATCGCTAGAATTACAGATGTGTTTATTTATTTATGAGATTTGTATACTCATGTATATCACCACATTTGTATGATCATCACCATGATCCTATCAACCAAATCAATTCTTTGATAAGTGTTCATACAATATAAACGCATACAATAACTCGAGTTATCTCATACATCATACCAACATATCTTGGACATACAATATTTTTAGAAAGATGATTTCTGTTAACAATAATGATAATGTAAAAATATTGATAAGTTGATGTATAGTGCGCAACATCATGCACGGGTTGACAAATTGTGTTGTGTTAAATAAATAGTAGATAAATATACTCGAGGTATCTTTATGAATGCGGCGGCTGGCGATTGAGTCGCGTCAATTTTTGATATGATGACAGGAGTTCATGAACATTTTTCAAACAGTCTCTTTTTTTTGGATATTATCATGTCGGTTCGTTTATCTCAACCATACCGGACATTATTTATTTGGCTGGATATATATCTCGAGATATATATTCCTGGGTAGTGGTATGGATTCGGGTGTATTCTGTTGTGTTGTTTATTTGATTTGTTGGCATATTCTTATTAATAGATCATCATTGATTTATATGTCATCTTTTGTACAGAGCACAGCAGAACGTCACAGCAGACACGCGGATGTAAGCCCACCTCTAGTCCGAATATTGATTGTTTTGGATGCATGCACTCGTATGCACTATACGGTTATGTGGGCGTGTGCACCTGAATCGTGGGTTGGCAAGTTTGTGGTATTTCCTTGCGGATATCCTGACCGAGAATTATATGTGTGCAAAAATGCACACCGTGACCAACGCATTGTGACCTTTGATGACGCCATGCGATATTTGAACCAGTGCTGTCATAACGATGTTTTCCCGAGTGGTTCCGTCGTTGCATTGATTGTGTTCTTGTTGCGTGAGTATGAATCGCGCAAGTCATTTGATCACATCCCTGACACGATCAATGTTGAATCTATTCGAACTCAGTTGTTGTAAAAAATAAATAAATGGTGGATACTCTTCTGAACTGTACAGGCGTATATGTGAATTTCCATAACTACGATGCAGCAGCATGGCATGTATTATACAATGTTTGAGGTATTTTGAAAAGAATACGATTCAAGTCATTTGGCTTGAGATCATACAGACCACCACCGTACGCGCGTGCGTGGTTCAACATGGCATCGATAGGTATTTGTTGTAAACACTTCCATAAGACATCTACATCTTCACGTTTGTATAGCATTGATGCGTATGGCTCTTTTAAATTGAGTTGCAAGTAATGAGATGATGCAATTGCTTCCACATCATAGTTTCGAAAAAATCGAAAGGGGTTGGGTTGCATTTTGGAGATGCGGCCGCGGGAAGTGACGACGATGGGGGGTGGTGTGCGTGTTTCTTGTCGGTACCATCGGGGTTGTCGTTTTTTGCACAGATATCGATCTGGAACGTTAAGTTTAGACACACCGTATTGAAGATATGAGAATAATGTGGGATGCTTGATCCTGATCTCCTCCATGGTTAGATCGCAGTTTACCACATAGCGTATTGATGGGTCTTCTGCATGAATATACTGTGTCGACGGCATCTCAGAAGAATTTGGAAGCAGGCGGGTCAAACATTCCAACGGCAACCGATGGGCATTTACGGCCTGCTGTTTACTCATAATAAAAAAATCGTCATATCCTGTTGCAATGCCGCGTTTCACTGTAAACACATCACCAATTGCTAGTTCTACAGTTGTTTCTGCAAATGATGTTGTTATAGTCGAAACGATGTTTTCGTGGGCCGGTATTTGCATCATCATCTGTGCACAGTGTTCATGATTGTAGTATGTGGGCATGTCGACTTTGTGCTGATGTTGCAAGACATGAGTTGTGCCGTCATTTTTAATGTGTAGTGCCTCGGTGGAATCCATCACCAATAGAGAAGGATCAATTATCATATCGTCCCAAGATGGAGCAGACGTTTCGGTCTCATTGGTGTCGTCGCTGCTGCTGCCGCTATGATGACACGGCTCTACCGTTGTCATAGATGTGGTTTTGCCTGTGTTGTTATTACTCTTGGACTCAGTACAATGAGTTGACGTGGAATGCGATGAGACCAATACCGACAACAACGATGACGAGTTGTTCGTTGCAGAATTAGGTTGTGTTGGTGTTACTGTTGATGCAAATATGGTATTCCATTTGTCCCGAGCCGTTTGGTTGAAACGATGCCATGGCACCATGCGCTGGATGGTTGGTGTTGTTACAGATCCACCCATTGTAACTTGAACAAGATGTGTATTCTGTTGTTCCAACGGTAGTCGTCGGTTCAAATACCAAACAATAGATGTGGACACCTGAGCGTCGGCAAATTGCTGGTCGATTGCATCAAAACAGTGAATTCGCAACAATGTAACGTTGGAGCACAAGTACAGTCGCATTGCAGAGGCGTACGAAACTGCAATAAACTCACCCGGAATAATCCACGCCGCAATGGCGTTTGGTTTCATGTGCGCATGCATCATTAACATAAAATAGCAGTGCAGTCCTGCCATCTTATTGCATTGGATACCACCCGAATATGTTCTTGATAGCGATTGCAATCGAGTCTTTTCTTCTAGAGACATATGCCTGTGTCGGACATAGGGCGGATTTGCCAACACAATATCGGCACCACCGTACGGAATCGCCATTTGATTATGGCATACACTGCTGCTATTATTATTATCATCATCATCGTTGCTGCTCGTAGGATTAGAAGGTGCCATTATTGATGGCGTTGGTAATGTTGTAAAGTCTTGATGATATAGATAAAGAGGGAAGGGTGGCGATGTTGATGGTGACAGCAACGATGATCTTCTATATACGGCCTCTGCACGACGCCATACATTCTCATCTTTCTCATAACCAATACACCGCAACTTTGTCCACCAGTTTATCTGCGACAAAGGAGGTGTTGTTCCATCAAGTGGGGAAGAATTGTCTGTTAAAACGGTTGATATTCTCTCAGACATTACGCGCATCATGGCAAGTAGGAGCGATCCTGTGCCACATGAAGGATCGACCACACACAACGGAGTGGCGTTAGAGTCACATTGTGGGAAAAAGTCGGTAACGTGGCGTGTATAAAGATCTAGCGTGATTCGGGCAACATCCATAGCCATGGCGGGTGGTGTTGCATACTGCCCGTGACGATTGCGATAGTCTGGGTGAGTCTGATGATCCAATTGCAATTGCAATTGTTGGCGTCGTGATTCCAGTGCGTCCAAATCCACTTTGTTGGGCACCCGTTCAAATGGTATCTGTGACAGAGAGGAGTGGTTTCCTCTGTGCTCTTCTAATTCTTCAGAGACTTTGACTCGTTTACGACATGGCTGCAGTATGTAATGCAATGCAACCTCATCTGTATCACATGTTGTTGGTGTCGTTTCCATAATTTCCGCCCTGTTAAGGATGGGTGGATTGGTATTATTTTGGAGCACATTTAATACGGTCGCCATCCTTGGCGTTACGTTAGACTATTCCCGTTGTCGTACGAGCAAAGAACCACACACAAGCAGAAGAGGATGATAGAATCAATGCAGGCCACACTTCGTATGTCTTAGAGCAATATTTGTTTTAATTAAATAGTTTAACCAACCTGATCAGCAGATAGGTGGTTGTAACTATCCAATGCAAGTGTACACATTTCACCCTGTAATATAAACTTTTTTTAATTCTAAATTTTACGTTACGAATCTATATGTATGTGTTTGCGGTTCTAAACCTAGACCCAAAATATATACCTCGAGGTGTATCTTTGGAAATGGTATACAATATACATGTGAGTATACATCGAAATATTTTTATTGTAGTTTCTGACAGAGTGTATTACAACTCGAGTTGAAATGAACATGCAAAATTATGTACACACATTTTTATACTTTATTGTTTTTGAGTAAACTTTAGCAAACGTTGTTGGTGGAATAAATTGTTTCTGTGCATTTTTATTGGTTGCTTTTGAAATACAGATATGGGAGTTTGGCCGTTTTAACATACGATGGGACAGGTATGTGCGTCGATTGTATCGAATTATGATAATCATGACAAAGAAAATTATTGTTTAAATAATAATGGCAATTTACTTCATGAGATTACGACTAACAATTGTTGTAGCGATGAAGTAATTTCTTCTTCTTTGACAATTCAGGCAGGTGTCTCCGTCCTCTATATAGATGAACAATGTCATGGTGCGTTACCAACACTATTAAACTCACCACACCTGACAGAAGGAGGTTTTGAAAATAACAATAGCAACGTTAACAACACTAATAAGAATGATGTAAAAAATCTCACGACAATTCTTGATTCCAGTGATGAGAGCAATGATAGCGAGGACACCAACGGCAATGTTGTGGAGGATGAAGATGAACGGTTATTCCAACGACTCCTAACTGATCGCGATCATTCTACAGATATAACACTCACGGATCCAATTGTACGGGAGGTCAATCTGTCTCTTGAATACTGGAACACAAAAATTGCTCCACGTACCAATACAGAGTTGGCCAATAAGGTGAATGTACGTCTTGTGCCCATTCTACAATATTTAGACCAGTCTATCAAGCGGTATCAACAGTTATCATCATCCTGCTCATCGTCATTATTGAATCAACAACGACAATATTATCGCCAGACCCAGGTTCCACAACAGAGTGTCTCGGCTTTATCCGCCGTCACCGTAGTAGCATCACCATTATCGCAGATAGAAGATACGTGCACCGAAAACAATGGTGGGTTGCAAAACAATCCAAATCCAAACAGAACATCTGGAGCATTCTCCGCGAAGGTGTCGTCTACGCTGGTGACTCTTCCTCAATTATTAGGTATTTCTACAGCAAGCCAGATGTTTCGGTGGCTCCGTGAGTATGGTGCTGCGCTTATGCTTATTCGCTCTGCGAGTGCGGCTGCGGGTATTTATGCGCAATTGACCATTAACCGTTTGTCACAGTTGACACATGTTTCGTGTCGTGAAATTAGTGCCATTGAGAAAATACAGGGGCGGGTACGTGACTCGGCCAATATTCATCTCTGCAAAATTGCGCGATATATTATGTCGTCACATCATCCTTGGATACAAGAACCATCATCTCTGGTCTTAGAAAATGTGATAAAACATCGAATAGGTCTTATTCTAAGTCATCAAATGTACAATGTGGAGCATGAGAAGCGACATGTGGATGTGATTCGTCGTGTTCTCGAAGGGTTGACGCTTCACAACGGTCAGTGTATTACAGAATTTAATGCTGATGCACTTGTGTCGCCGGGATTATCATCTGGTAGTCTATCATCTATAACATCATTGTTGGCATTAGAGCCGTTTACGTGGGCACGCGAAGTTCCTGTTGTGGTTCATAATCATCATCATCGTTTACATCAAACGTCGGCTGGATTGTCGTCAGTATCATCTTTAACCCTGAATAGCAATAGTATCTGTAACGTACAGGTAAAGCCATCATCATCATCATCATCTCCCTCGAATATGTTACTTGAACGACCCAACAAACGACAGAAGAGGAAGAGATGTGACGATTGCCCTACAATGTCCACCGAGGATGACAATGATAATGCAGAGTCTGATATTAAGGTATCGATAACGTCAACAGTAATGCACCAACAAAAACAGCAGTATCCGCATGTTACTACAAGTAAGGGTGTTTCTGCCGATATTGTTGTTCGTCTATCGGAGGATTTGTGGATTGTTATTGAGGCCAAATTTCTTAGTGACAAGTCCAACGTTCATAACAAAACACCACGCATGTTGGAAGCGAAACGACAGTGTGAAGCACACAAGGATCCTAGTTGGAAGATTGTCTACATTGCATTTATGGGTGGCGATTGGGAGGTTTCACAATTAAGACATCTACAACAGGAGGGTTTTAAATTCGTATGGGAGCATTCACCACATCAACTTGGTGATATTATAATTGAAGTGTATCGACAACATTGTCAATCTTTCAACGTATCACCAATGTCGTTGCTACAATTTCAGTTGTCCGAGCAAGTAAGAGCGATGGAGAATGATTCTGATGTTGGTAGTGATGACGACATTGATACGATAGTGACGACTAAGACAGTTAATTCGACGAAAACTACTGTTGTTGCGAACAAGCGCAAAAAACGCAAAAGGATGGTGGATGATGAAGATGCTGTTGATAATACTGACGATGAGGAGGAAAGTATAACGCTCAGTAAGTCGAAAATGAAAAATACGTTGCCGCGACGGGTAAATGTTCAACAACACCTCCACCATCATAGTCGTCGTTCAACAAGATCAAACCCAACCATGACATCAAACAATGTAACTTACCGGTCGGAGCCTGTGACAAAGAAGGTGAACCGCTAATATTTTGGGACTATTGTTGTTGCTATGTCGTGCCCATCAAGCGGATTGTATCTTTTTCTTCGGAAGTGTATGTTGCGAATCTCAGAGTACCGCGGTGGACGACATTGTTCTCGGTTTAGTATGTTTGGCATTGTGATGATTATGAAATTGTAGATTTTACTCATGTATATACTGTTATTGGCGTCAAATGCATATTATGGTGCATGTGTAAATATATCAATCACTATTAGAGTTACTACTACTACTTTATAATACAAACAGTAATACCTACTTTAATGAGAACAATACAAAATATAGTACTATTCGGGGAAAATACTGATGAATATACTTGACGATGGAAGTACATACAATCATACTTGGTTCAATCGTGTATTCTTTGCATTATTCTTTGGTGATTTGACGCATACTGTATATATATAGTATTGGATAAATATATATCGTTGTCAGCATGGCGTGTAGCACAGTTGGTAGTGCAACAGACCTCTAATCTGTTGGTCGGTGGTTCAAGTCCACCCGCGCCTCTAAAATAATTATATTTTTTTGTATCAATGTTGCGATCGATTTCTCTTGTTTGTTAGTCGGTGGTTCGATTTTCCCGATTAACCTGACATTATTTCGTTCTATTTTACCAGACGATATTATGGTGAATTATTGATTCTATTATGATTACATTCTCGTGTGGCACCAAAAATTGTTTACACAAACATATAGAACAAAGATTGAATCTCTGTATATACATATATATCGATATAGATTCCCGTAAATTGATCTATTACATACATCGTATTGGGTTAATTACCATTTTGTGCTTGCAAAATGAGTTTTCAAAATACAATACCTTCAACTGCTTCGCCTTCATCTGGCATGGAGTCATCAATGACTAGGGCAACAAAACGTCGTCGGTACCGTGTTATCTACGAAGATGATGAATCCATGGAAGAACCTCAACCAAGTCAAGTTCCTGTACGACCTTCGGAAAAATATGATATTTTTACATTCTTACAATTCTGTGATCTGCCCGAGTCAGACGAGTCGCTGCTGCCTGAAATGCGCGATTTTGCAAGACGATTGAATATATCACAATGGGCCCAGTTAAATAAGCAACAATTGTGTCAACAAATTCGTCAACGAATTTCGTTGACGGATCTTCCTGCAGAAATGTTAACTGAAATTGGAGAATGGCTACCTGCGGATGCTCGACGTATTTTGAAAAGCGCTTCGAAGACTGTTTTTGAATCCTTACCTTCTACTAATTTGGCACAAGAGTTTGTTGACGCATACGGTGGGCGTACATTTGAAATCTTATTTGGTCTAAACATACTGAAAATTGATCGTGTTCAGTATGAGGCTGCAAAGACTATATTTGAACTCAATCCTAATTTTTTTACCACACATGATCTTAACATACTTACATCATCTTTTTCTACCACAAACATCTCCCATTATTGGGACGTCGAAATCGTGCCTGGAATTGTTCGCCGGCTTATGCCAGTCACACAACAAAATTTGATACAAGAGTATAATCGTCAGATCAACGAGAATAGTACAATCCCCATCTCTATTCCAATAATGCGGATCCAAACAGTACAAGATTACGGGAGGGATACAACAGCCTGTGCAACGATCAGTTTGGATTATCAGGGTAATCACACTGCTACAATATACACACCAACACCATCAGTAACAGAATCGTCTGCGCAGCAAATGTATGCACAAACATCAATACATCCATTTGACAAGAGTGATCAGAATTTTGCACAATCGGCCCGGTTCTTCTCGACCGCAGATGGTTGGTATCTTGTTGTTCATAGGGAGAGAGAACCTTTTCCATGGTTATCATTTTATGGTGAATGCGGCATGCAGCGCCGGTCTCAGATTGCACAAACGTATATGCATGCAGTGATATGGTCTATACGATATCAACAAGAACATCCCGAATTACATCCCATTCTCGCAAATTTCCCAAAGCCAATTATCGGCAACACATTTTGGGGCACAAAGGCACGCGAAGAACAGGCTATCGCAGATATGTTTGGTTATCAAGTTCAAACATCTCTGGGCCGCTCTGTTACTTTACCGTTGCAATCTTGGGTTACCAAAATAACCCAGACGAGAGAGTACAAGCAGATTGCACGACAACTGTTAGGTCCTAATCGAGAAACTGAGTACGATGCTCGTGTCTTGCGAATTATGACACCAACGACACTGCACACAAATATATTTCTACGTGTACAATCCGAAGTACAAAAATGGTGGGAAACAAATGTTTTCCATGAGGTTCCAAAAACGACACCACAAACTCCACGAGCGGGTGGTATGCTCGTGCAACCAGTACCCCCTTTTATTCCCTTTATGGGTGCACCCCCTGCTGCACCAATCCCGGCAGCATTTCATGCATTACCCTTTTAACAATAAGTGAATATAATAATCGACTCTTTCTCACACCACTAGGACCATTAAATATATATCTATATATATGTAAACCTGCGTACTTTAACTCGAGTTGTCTGTGATGGTCCCGACCATAGCGGTCTGGATATTATTCATATATCTATGTATATGTTCATTTGTCCTTTGTTCTCTTATGTTTTTTGTGCAATGATAATGTGGTAATATTATTATTGATCTTGAAATACACATCTTTATGCGTCATTAGTAATTATTTCCACAAATATAGAGAACAAAGATTTAATCTTGGTAATTGTACGGAACTTTGTGATCTATTTTGCACATTTACATACTTACTCCACTTTGACTATTCATTTGTTGTTGAGAAATGAGTATTCCAAGTAAACGTCCCGCAAATATATGGTGGCGCGCATCGGAAGCAGCAGGTGCAGAATCGTCGGCCATTAGTGAATCAGAACGTCGCCGCTCCCGTGCTATTTATGAGGATGAGGATGATGATGAATCCATGGAGCAACCTGAACCAAGCCAAGTGCCTGTCCGTCCGTCGGATCAATACGACATTTTCACTTTTCTACAATTCTGTAGTTCCCCAGAGTCCGGCGAGTCCTTGCTACCGGAAATGCGTGACTTTGCAAGGCGTCTAAATATACCACGGTGGTCTAAATTAAACAAGCAACAACTATGCCAACAAATTCGACAACGAATGTCGTTGACCGATCTTCCTCAGGAGATGTTACTCGAAATTGGAGAGTGGCTACCTGTGGATGATCGCAGTATACTAAAAGGCGCTTCAAAGACCGTTTATCAATCGCTACCAGCCACTAATTTAGCACAACTATTTGTTGACAAGTATGGTGTACGCGCATTTGAAGTCTTATTTGGCTTAAATATTACAACCATCGATTCTGTGCAGTATGAGGCTGCAGAGACGTTTGTTGAACGCAATCCTGAGTTCTTTACCGAACATGATTTGCACAGTGCTCTTCCTATATTTCTAACCAGGGACGGGACACCATATGAATATGGGGATGATGTTGAATTCGTGCCTGGAATTATTCGTCGACTTATACCAGTCAGCCAAACGAATTTATTCACCGAATTCCAGCGTCAATTTAACGAAAGTAATAGAATTCCCCTCTCTATTCCATTAGTGCGCATTCAAACGATACAAAACTACGGGAGGGATACAACTGCCTGTGCGACCATTAGTTTAAATAGTGACTTCAATCACAATGCTAGGATATACACTCCACCACCACCAACAGCCACGTCTGTGAAACAAAAATATGTGCAAACATCAACACAAACATTTGAAGACAGTGAAGGAAATTTTGCACAATCGGCTCGGTTCTTCTCAAACGCAGATGGTTGGTATATTGTGGCTCGTAGAGAACGAGAACCCTTCCCATGGTTGTCCTTTTTTGATGAATGTGGTATAGAACGACGGTCGCGGATTGCACAAATTTACATGAATGCAATTATATGGTCGATACAGTTTCAACAAGAACATCCCGAATTGCATCCCATTTTAGCAAATTTTGCACCGCCAAGCATTGGAAACAGATTCTGGGAGACGAAGGCGCGCGAAGAGCAGGCCATCGCAGATCTGTTTGGATATCAAGTTCAAACATCTTCGGGGCACTCCGTTACTTTGCCATTAGAACTTTGGGTTACAGAAATAACTCAAGCAGAAGAATACAAGCAGATTGCCCGACAACTGTTAGGTCCTTCAAGAGAAACTGAATATGACGCACGTGTTCTGCGAATGATGACGCCATCAATATTGCATACAAACATATTTTTACGCGTGCAGGCTGAAGTGCAAAAGTGGTGGCAAACACATGTTTATCCTGGGGTTCCTCACACGACACCTCTAATGCCACAGGTAGGGGGTAGAATGGTGCAGCCGACACCCCCTATTATCCCAGGGATGTGAGTACCCCCTGTTGTTCCGGTAAGAAGAGTACCCCATGGTGAACCAATCCCCGCAAAATTCCATGAGTTGCCCTTTTAACAATGAATATAGTTACCAACTCACACTATGTATTATTAAGATAATAAATTTCATACTATAACTCGAGTTGTCTATAGCGGTACAGAAATATATTTACATCCATCCTGATCATTTTCTTGAACATATCTGAACACCACAAGAAAGGTAATTTCATACATGATTCATGTACACAAGTCTGAACATGGTTGTAAGTTGAGGTATTACCCGTTGTGTCCGGGGAAAATATGTCAATACATATACTCGAGTTATAATAGTAGTGATATTATTATTAACCTGGTGAATGGATTCGCGCTCTATGTGACAATAACACGGTGATGTTGGATTGGTCAAAATAATCTCGAGATATAGATTCGGATGTTCCCACCCCGGTGCAAAAAATAATACGATAACAAGTCGACTCTCGAGGTGCATACCTATCCAATATTCAGTCCGTGTATATAAACTCCGGCAAGCAAGTGCTTGGAGATTTATTCTTGAACACGACTGGTAATCTTTCTACATACATACTTATTTGGATTTGGCGATAGTCATTCATATCGTTAGCATAGTGGGTCTGTGAAGAGAAGTATTACTTTTTGATCAAAAAGTATGGAGTCGTCGGTACAGCAGCAGCAAAGTTCTTCTGTCCAATCGCGATCTGTCTTTCCATCGGCAATGCAACAAGGTATGTGTGATGTTAAAGAATACACTTGTATTGATCTGCGGTCGTCTGTGTATTGACATACCGATTTCTGTTTAGCCCTTGCTGTTCCGGACCCAGGCATGCTAATTATGGATGGTGGTGCCGATGACGATCTCGGATCAGCCCGTTCTTCTTCAAACAATGATACGGCCAACCAAGACCACGCCAAGTCGCGCAGAGCATTTCAGGGGCAAGTGCAGCGCGATAAGGACGGCGATTTCCGTAGTAACGATGTTCGTGTGGTTGTGCGTCAGTTGGTGTCCTATTTCAAACGGCACCAACTGTCCTGTTTTTGGGTTACCTACAAGATGCAATATCCGGACCGTCAAATTCATGGTTTGTGTTACATTGTTGAACCGGCGCGAGTCGTTCACAAACAGCACTTGGGTGTGATCATTCACTATCCCATCTGGTTGCCAGTGTATTGGCCGAATCCACGACGTACGTTCAATGCATGCATAATTAATGGTTTTTGTTGGTAATAATAAATTTGGTTTCATTTTATTTTTTTGACATTGTATCTTGTTATTGGTACGAGTCATGATATACATTCGTTTTCTTTTGTTAGTTTCTATGTGTGAGAGATATGTTTTTTTTCGACTTTTTCTAACTTTATATCACACAGAATTCAATTGGCAAGCCCACCGTGAAATCATTGAAGGACACGACATAAAGATGCCGGTGAATATTCAAACATTTAATTTGGATACATACACTGTCGATGAGGGAACATTTAGTCTCAAGGATCTGTTTCCAGCAACATGTCGCGATGCAGGTCGGGAGAAACCTCCATTCTATTGGAGTGCGTCAGAACACCATCTACCATATTCCGTAGATCCGTGGCCAGAGGAATGCATCAACAAACGTCCTCTTGATAATGTTGGTGATTATGTCGATTCTGATGCGTGTAGTTTTTACACTGCAAATTGGCAGATGCTGCACGACATGTATGAAAACGGCGAGCCCATTGATTTTGTCAGCATGCTTAATCAATGGAAGAATCAAGAGGTAAAGACGAATGTGATGGACAAGTTATTTACCGTTACTCCAGACACTCCTATGCTCGCAGACGGGACTCTGGAAGAGTCAGTGGATTCTGAATTTGACATGGTTGTTGGTGATGATGAGAATAGAAACCAGGCGCAGGATCATCATATTCGGCTCAATTTTACGCATGCAGGGGCCACAATGCGTGGTTCTCTTGGTGGGCGAGGTCGTGGTCGCGGTCGCGGAAGAGGACGTGGTCGGGGCAAAGCCCGCGGCGATGCAGTATGTCATGTTGAGAGAGTGCATGAAATGGATAGTCCTGTAGCGACGAAGCGCAAGCGAATTGACGATGATGGTGATCAGAATGATCTTTGTCATGACCATACCACTGGTTTGTTTGTCAATGCAGAATCCGTGTCCAATGATGTCGGTGGAGAAGGAAAAAATGAGGTGGATGATCTGGTGGCACAACCCGGGCGGTCGTTGACATCCGATCCTTCTGTGCCCGTTCGTCGCAGAGCGGGTCGTCCGCGTGGATCAAAAAACAAAAACCCAAGTCGTGGTCGTGGGCGCGGACGTGGGCGCGGGGCACGTGCAGCATTATCGACCGCATCACATGGCCTTGTTCGCCTGCATGGAGGTCGTGCCACGTATGGATATCAACCGCATCATGATGAAGATGATGGCATAAATAATAATCATTCTATGTGGTTGGACAATGTCAATGATTCCGATACAGCCGTCTTTTCGGGTCCTGCAAGAAAGATTGCACACACAGGTCAATCTGATCACCGATTCGCTGAATCCAGTGGTGATGACCACATTGGCGTTACCTACCAACAACTTGCTGCGATTGCATCATCATATAGTCGGGATGGTGTTCCGTTGTTACCCTCAATTGTTGACCAGCAATACCATTTATCGGATACAACAACATCGTCATCATTTGGTTCTACTGCTTCAACCACAAACACTGCGGTACGAGGTTCGCATGCCCGTGTGCATTCTTCTTTTGTATCACATGGCGATCTATCGAGTGTGATGGTAGTAGATGAAGATGACACTCTGTGCGGGCGTCGGTCCAACTCGCTTGTGACGGATACCGGTGTTGGTGGTAGTGGTGATGGTTCATCAATATCTTTTGCCGTCGACGATGGAATGCCTCAGAGTTGCCGTCGTGGGACTGGCTCCACGACAACAACAAAATCGGGTGCGATTAGAAATGGCGCGGCCATTAACAATGCATTGACCGAGGACGGTGATGAGCAATTTGTGGTGGGGCAAGCGCGACCGAAGCGTGCTCCAAATGTTTTTGATTTGGATCGCCACACTTTGGAGAATCCATTGTATGCAACATTGCAGCAGTACAAGAAGTTGCATCCACATCCACATAATTATGCTACCGTTTCACAACATAATCTTGATGCTGATCAATCATGTGTGCGTTGTCATCGTGTCTTTGCGGTTCATCGTCAGAATGACGCTTTTCACGAAGATATCGCATCTTCGTTGCTATCATTACCATCGTGTAGCAATTCTTCCACACAATTGATTAACGCAATGGGTGGATTTGTATGTCCTTACAATCCTACAACTCACGTGTTGTGTGTCGACTGTTTGGCGCGTTACATTTCAGGAACCATCTGTCAAGATTTGTTTCCGATATATTGTCCGTGTTGTAAACCTACATCTACTATTATGAACGACATTCTCACGGCGACGGTACCAACAACAAATGTGCCACCAATATCCACCTACTTATCCGCAATGGATCTGGAGAACTCAGTTGCTGGTGATGCTTCTATGACGATTGCGGCGACTGGCAATGATTTGCCATCATCTGCAGCAGTTGTTACATCACCCGTGACAAAGCCGATGCAAGCGGGTCATAATGATGGTGTCAATAGTAATAATAATAACATCATTTCAACAATCGCTGTGAGTCGAAATATGACGGATCATGTTCAGACGGATAGTATGGATGGCCATAATGATTCCATGCTTGCTGGTATGATGATGGACAATGATGGATGGTCGATGATGCTGCCCGATCAGGCTGAATATGCGCGAGCCGAACAATTTGCAGATCACATGATTGTTGATCCTATGAATCAGTTAATCGAACATTTGTGGCAAAGTACATCCGGTGGTGATGATATAACACCCAATATTGATGATGGTGTTGCAATGGGCGCGACTTGTGGTGTGAATTGTAGTCGTGTTGCCACTGCACATTCTTCCGATTGTTCATCATCAACGACGGCCTTATGTGCAACCGCGTCTTCGTTTGTTATTCCTACTTTGTTTGTTGAGCAGATCCTACAAATTGCGTCGTGGCAATCCTTTGACCACGCTGCTCATGTTTTTTATCAATTGGACGTTGCCAATACGACAGCCGATATTTTACAAGAAACCCTTCAACAAATTCGCAATGAGTTGCTTCAGAGACTGTGTAAGTTGCGCGATGAGTTTGAATTGTTATCCGCCAAGCGATGTGATGCGACCGTGCATGTTGTTGCATGCACAGGTGGGTGCAAGAGTTTGAACTACATTTTGGCAGACCCGACTGATGGTCGTGTTCCTCGCTTTTCTGAGTGTGCTGCATCGTTACACGATATTAATGGTGATGATGCGCGCCCATGCAACTCTATCTTCTGTACCGGTTGTGAGCAACGTGTGGGAACAAGCATAGCGGATTATGATCGCCACATTCGCGCATCGCCATTATGTGACAAGGCCTTTCATCATGGGCCTTTTGATCCCCGCATACCACTTGCTCAGTTGGCACCCAAATATCGACAATTATTGGCTCCCAGCAAACACAGCAGTACCGATGATGCTCCTGATTCTTTACCAACAACACCACCGCAGTCCACGACTGTTGCAGGAATCAAAACAGCCGAGTACTATACCTGTGCGCAACTTGTGTTGCGGGACTGGGTTGTCGCGCGGATTCATCAAAGCCGTAAGGCACATTGTCCCACATGTGGTGTTGGTCATGAGTTATCCCCAGCAACCATTACGGGTTCTTCTTCGTCCTCAGGAGTGATAAGTGGCAAGGACGACACCGGGCCAGGCATTAGTGAAATGCATGTCCAGTGCGGCCATTGCGGTACCGATTTTTGCTATGTGTGTCAGCATGTGTTGCCACAATTAGAAAGCGAGTGCGTTGCGCTAACGCGCCGAGATAATGATATTAGTAGTTGTATTGGTGGTGGCCGTGTTCGTGTGTCGCAGCAGCAGTCGTGCACGAGCAATTCAAACAATACGATTCATGAGCACACTACTGATATTCTTGGTCGTGTTGTTGCACCATCATCTTCTTCCTCATCAATAATGGATATTGCAAGTGGAAGTTTCGAAGCCGGTAACAATCAGAAACATCATTACAAACAACCAGCACCATTTGCCAAGCAATTTGAGCAACATCATTTTGGAACAATCGGCCCTCATTCGGTGTGTGTCGAAAATATTTCGAAGATGTTGCATCAAATTATGGAGCGTGTTAATACTCTGTGCTTGTCGGCATCATCATCGGCAACGGTAGTTCCTTTACCTTTGCACCCCAGTGCCGTCGTCGTCGATGCAGTGAATAATGGGCAGGTTGTTGGAACAAGGTGTCCTCGGTCTATTCGTGAGTTGATGCGTGTAATTATGCCTTCGTCACAATCATCAACAATATCAGTATCCGCAAGTTCTGCGGCTATGACTCAGCAACTCAACAATACGACTAATTGGTCGGACTACGGTGTTGAGAAATGCGTCGCCATTTATCGACAGTTTTTGCTGATGACCCAACTACGAACTATTGTGCGAGCCGTTGGAAAGGATTGGTTTTGTGCTGCCATGCAGTCAATACTAAGACAACAGTCGGCGACACATGTATCGTCAGGAACTCATAATGATAGTGGTAGTATGATGATGATTTTGGACGCGAATGAACGCCATGCATGTAACTGGATCATGGAAGCCACAGAGCAGGACAATATTCCCACGGTCGGAACAACAATCGCTGAGTCGTTGGAAGATCAGCACATCGCGGTTGTGAAGTATCTCTGTCGATGGATCAATTTGGAGACTGAATCGTTTTTGCAAGATTAAGAAACAAAAACCATTATTATTGTTTTCTGTTTCGAATTCAATGATAATTGCTGTTGATGTTCCACGGGGCGACTGTTCTTTTTCTTTCTGGTCAAGTATCTTCTCCTTCTTTCTGTATATATATGTGCTAGTCTGTCTATTTTATATCTGCATCAATAAACTATCTCATATATTCAACTAATTTTGTGTTCAAACAACAAGCGTGTATATTGAGGTTTTACCATTACATAATACAGACTCATCTATTTAGACGCGCGTGCGTTGTGTTTAATATCGTAGATCAAAAGGTTTACTAATACATTCCTAATTACTATTGGTTGTCCTTTTTCCAAACACATGTAGTTGATCAAGTAGTATTAATAATCTTTTTTTTAAATTGTAGGTCCCGCCACGTAACCTCAGAGTAGAAAATTTGTAAAAATGTTGCTGCACTATGTATTGTATTGGAATTAACTAAAAATAATATAGACAATGTATAGATTATTCCGTGTTTTGTGTGTTTGTAATAAGAAAACAAAGTCCTATTACAGCGTTTGTACATAAACCTGGTAATATGGTCAAGGTTTCCTTTGAAGGTTGTGTGGCGCGACCTGTACATTGGCATCGTGATAATTACGCAAAAATAAAATCCATTTCAGTTTGATCTGGGATAGAAATTTTGACACTCTCACATTGACTAGGAACAATGCTGGTCGTATATTCTGCCGCCGATCGCATAGCGGGGTCCATAATAATGTCGTTAAAGTTAATGTTGGTAGACGGATATTCGGCACAGTTCAAGAGTGGTTTGACGCTACGAATTCCAAACGCAATCCAACGACTGTACATGATATTGGGAAGTTTAAACAAAAGTTGTGTATGTGTACGAATCTTAAAGTCCGTCTTGCGTGATGATTTCGAGGAGGCGACAGCGGCTCGATCAATGATGTCCTCATCGTCTTGCGTCTCCATAGCAAATGTCCTTTGCATATCGTCAAAGAAATCTTCCACCGTATTCGACTTGTCGACGCGTGCCGCATGCGCGCTGGTAACAACACCCCATGTGTGGGCCGAATGTGGGATAATGTGCGCAATACCACACTCCGCAATGGCATCCGATGTTGTATTCTCAATCTTGGAGAACGTGTATCTGCCATTTCCATAGTAACCCGAATACATACGCCAAATTTTATCAATGGGTGTCCATACAAACACGGATTCAAGAATCATATCAATAGTGTCATTGGTTGGCGATGACGATGCAAAAATTGACATGGCAATCTCAATACGCTGATGCACGTCGGTTATCATCATGGGAGGTTTTGGTACATTCCAATAAGCATGTGCCAGTCGCGCTCCCGACGTGTTGCGCAACACAATCATGTTGTAAATAGCACTATTAGGTCCTACAATAGCAGTAGTCGATAGATCCAATTTTGATCCACATTGTTGCGCGGATTGAACCAACTGCGGCAGGTGGGAAAAATCAACACGGCTGGGTACGCTCATCCTTGCTGATGCAGACGCCACCAATAAGAATAATACACCAAGCAAAAGCACAACGGCTGTACCACCACTGGTACGAAACAATAAATGGTTCATCGTTACTATGATAACAAAACTATTAATATCACCAAAAATATCAAACACCTTGTTGGCTCTGTTACACAACCAACACACTGCACTGAGAGAGCACTGCAGTAGTACGACCATGATATAATTGTGCCTGAGTGAATATAAAAATCAGCATTATCATACAATTACATTTAATCATTTAGTACAAAAAAATCCCAACTGCAATTATTGGAATTGCTCAAGTTTGTTATTGTATAACGAATATTGCTCATGAATAATTGTTTATTGAAATACAATTCTTACGATCAACGCAATTGATTTGTTTTTATATGTAACCTCGTGGTGTTTTATTATTTATCACTGGTTGTTTTATGCCAAACGGATACCTCCGTTAACAGATCTCAACGTCACACTTTCCGGAAGAGGAATTGTTATGTGTGATGATGCTGCCACTGTTGGATCCTGAACGATTCGTGCAGACAAACACAGCATCAAGTTCAGTTGAAGAAATTTTGCATCAAGATTTGTTAATTGAGTTGTTTGTGTTGCTACCGTGTTTGTTTTATCGCCTTCAAAAATGACAATGGCAATCGCAATGCGCCGCATTCTCGCTTGATCTTCTGATGAAGCGGTTGAAAATGGTGACTCTAACGTGGTCTCATTCGGCAGTTTGTGTAACATATCCAATTTTCTGGAGTCAATATCAGCATCGACAGCAAACAATTCAAAAGCAATTTTAACAGCGAACGGGTATGTTTTATCGGGGCACGTCGTAGCACGAATAGTTAATTGGCCGCTGGTGAGGATAGTACCGGAAACGTGCTGTAAACTATTCTGTGCGGAATCCAACGGACGCGGTAGTATAAAAGAAACGGCCTGCATATCGTTGGCACTTCCGCACGTTCCAATCCATTTCCGATTTTTACTGAGCGATAATTCAACTGCGCCGTTTGACGACAGCGGCATATATATTGGGGCAGTATACGCAGGCAATGATGATGGTATCGCGACTGCATGTCCTTCTTCTTCCTTTTCAATGGCAGCACCTATCAACATGGTACTACGCCGATGGTCTTTGTCAACATCACCTGACAATAATGACGACTCCACGGAGACGTCCTTGATCATGCTGCTGCTGCTGTTGCGTATTTGTTGCGCGCCCGGGTTTGGCATACAGCGAGCAATACAATGCCAGGTACCATTGCCTGTCGATTGCAAAACAATACTTTGTTGTGGAGGCAAATCAATCAGCGCCACGCCGTCAATATTCTCTGCCGGAGGTAAGACGTTTGCCTGTACAATCAAACTATTTGCGGACGCGTCAACACGGCGCACTACAACAATGCGGCCTGGAAGTGTGGCTGGGTACTTGTTAACGATATCTGACGCCGGTAATAGAACACTACCGTCTTGCGCGGTCACGTCTGCAAAAACGGTGCCGTCCTCGTCGGTCATTGCATAAAATGTTGTTATGCCATCTGTCGTAAAATTCACAGCATTTGTTGCAAGTCCCGCCGACAAATTGGCTGTGCCGCTGTTGTTGGTTGTGCGATATCTAAGACGATTGGCGCCCTCGCCGGGACCATTCGGAGATGTTGAACGCAGGACACGCGGCGTCACCCATGGCGTAATATCTTGAATGAATGGAGGATTCGAAAGCGAGTTACTTGGACTTGTCCATGCGCAATCCATAATATTCGCACGTGGTCCAAAGAATGGCGGTGTGGGATTCTGCAATGCCGGTGCGGCATTACACATGTAAACAACTTGGCGAATAAATCCATCAAACGTATTACTCTGAATAACCACACTAGAATTTGTCGCCGTGGTTTCACTCGCCGGTGCATCATTCCAACATAGCGTGAGCGAATTATTATTCACGTTGGCAGGGACATTTGCATAGTCAGTTGTGTCAAAGAATGCTACCTGGGAATTGTTAATCTCACTTGTACTTGCGATAACACCAGTAAAGGTGGCATCTGAAAACGGACCATGTCGTAGAACAGTTGCGGCGTGTAGTGTTTCAAGATTTGGTTGATCAGGAAAGCGATTCAAGATATTGAATGCTATGGAGGAATTTTGGAGGAAAGTAACCGTTGTTTCATTACCCTCTTCAACATAGACTGTCGCGATGCGTGGTACAGTGGCGTCCAAATAGCGATTGTGTGTTATAATTACGGGTGTGTCGCCAAGTGAAGTAAGGACTCGTGTTCTTTGGTTTTCACCTACGGGTACGGGCGCCATACGCCAAATGCAATCAACGTTGGTGTTACCAGGTGCGGGCGGCGCAACCCATGAATCGCGTGTAGATATCGCATATCGGCACCCAGTGCTCACAAGCGTGCCACTCTGGATGTCTACAATATTTTGCACCACGGGCGGAGACTGCTGCGGTGCCGCAAGGTATTGCACTTGAAACACAACCCGATTAACTGCAAAAATACCCGCCCAGCCGGACACCAGTGTGAGCGGTTTCAACGTGGCAGACGTAATGGGTTGATTATATATTTGAACGAGCGTAATATCCGATATTCCACCGGTGTCTTCCGTAAGTGGCCCTGGAACAGCCGGAAGCGGACCAACTTGAATAGTTCCAATCAAAACAACTGCACCCAAACGAGATCCCTGAATAAACACATTGCGCGGCAAGATAACATCACCCATCAAATACGTGCCCGGTGCGGGTTGAATCGACCAGGGTGTGTTTGGTGAAGGGGGCGGCACGGCCGTTGCCAGCAATATCAACGCCTCGGCGATGGACGCAACTGGATTTGAATAATTTTCGACTTCACCCACCTTGGTGGGGCCATATTTGGGGTCAACAAAAATGGTTCGGTTCTGAAACACATCACCACCTCCAACACCGGTTGCACCCACGGGTCCGGTCGCACCCGTAGCACCATCAGAACCAGTGGCACCGCTTGGACCCGAGGGGCCTGCAATACCGGTAGCGCCCGTGGTTCCTGCTACACCGGATGCACCAGCAGGTCCCGTTGCACCGGTCACGCCGAGACCAGTTGAACCTGTCGCGCCCGTGGCGCCAAGCGACCCCGTCGCCCCTGCGACACCCGTTGCGCCAGTGACTCCGAAGCCAGTGGGACCTGTTGCGCCTGGTGTCCCACTCGGACCGGTTGCACCCGTGGCTCCTGTTACGCCAGTGACTCCGAGGCCCGCTGGACCTGTTGCACCCGTTGCACCATCACGCCCGACATAACCGGACGCACCCGTGGCACCTGTTGCGCCGTCACTTCCCGAAGCACCCGTGGCACCTGTTGCGCCAATGCACTTTTTCTTCTTTTTCTTTTTATCGTGATCACACGAACAACAGTCTCCGCCGTGGGCTGCATAGAGTGCGGGTGGGGACGTATCCGATTGGAAATAATATTGGTGTTGTTGATTGGTCTCTGTTAAATGTGTGGTTGGAATAGTTAAACTGGGAGGAAATACAGATGCAGTAGATTGCAATGCGCGCCTACCGTTGCGGAACATGGTTGCCAAGAATTCCTATGAAAGAACTATTGGAAAACTTAATAATAACTAATTGTCTACTGTTGTTTTGTCAATAGACAATACCACAACGAAAAGAAAGTCAACCAATCAGGAGTAGAATATATATGTACGCACAATACAATGTTTAAAACTGTACTGTGAAAGACTAATGGCTACAAATCCCTTTCTTTGTTATTGTTATATCTGCAATAATAATTATGCACACACAACTCATAAACGATAACTCTATGATGTGTATATATTTATTAAGATACATAATTCATTATGTTTACTTTATTTGGCTATTTGTCGAGATGGTAAATTTTTATCGTCACCATTCAAAGTACAAACACATTTTAATTACCGGCACTACAATCGTATACACTCATAAACTATCGTAGGGACCCACCATCCTTTTATCTCGCTGCGGTGGATCATTGTAAAGTTGATCCTCACCATCATTGTGATGTTATTCTTCTTCCTTCGTACTCGTCAATTTGTCCGGATGATCATTCATGGAATCTACGGTATGTGTGAATGTTGTTGATGCGACAGTATTATCATTGTTGCCAGGATCTTTTGCTGCTGCTGCTGGTTGTTTTATTGACACCGATACGTTTGCCGATGATGTACTTGGATATTGTTGCAATTGGCATGGTTCAGACACCATTGGATGCGCGGAAGAAGATACTTCGGCATGACCACCACATCGCATCATCATCGGATAAGAATGTTGTGCGACCCTTGTGGGACTCGGAAGATTTACAGATGGTATTGATTGAGATGACAACGATGTTCGCCCATTGTCCATGCCTGCAAAATTTTTCATGACATAAATTTGCAAGTCATCATCTGGAGATAACATAATTCCTTTAGCAAGTCCACACATTGTTAATGCCGATTTGATTTCAGATCGTATTACTAATAAACGGGACAAGATGGAACGATCATCATAATACGTTGTGCGACCAATAACACTCAGTGTTTCATAAATGTCCACCAATGCATTAGCAATTTTCTCAACATAATCGGAATTACCTGTCAAATAGTAATATCTCAAATGTTCCAGGGCATCTGTAATATCCGAATATAGTTTCTCCACATTGTTGTCCCTCTTTTCACCCAACATGAATCGTTTGATACATGCGTAAAGCGTGCCACGTCGCACATAACTCATATCCTTGTAACATATTTGATGCTCGGCAGGAGTTCCAGCGACCCAATGTAGACGATGCAACAAGTCGTGCAACGCCCGCGGCATAGATGCCGGAGACATCGGTATCATTGGCGATGACGCATTCGCCATTCGCATCACTGCGGGTTGCACATGCATACCATTCATGGAAAGGTTTGCTACCGGAGCATAATGTAATGTAGAATAATCACCACCGCCCATACCTGGTGATTGTAATGACTCAAGCACCGGCTGTATAATTTGTTGTTGTTGTGGACCATGTTCAAATATAAGTGGAAAATTTGTCGTCGGCACAGTTTTGTTGTTGTTCGTTGGTGGAAATGCGTTTGTAGTACGTTGTGTGTACATTTAATTGTATATTACACAACGACAATATCAAAATTGTCACGTGCAATTTACGCAGCACTATACTACTCTTTAAATAAATACGAATTAACAAATCAGAAACATTATACGCGTCGCCTTTTTCTCACTGAATAATGAAAGTTTTTAGAACCGCGGAACGACAATAATATTGTATTCTAAATTTGTTCATATACACAAACCACGAAACTGAAGATATAATAATAATGGCATCTATCACAACCTCGAGTTATCTTATATACTGTATTTCCATATATGCTAATATGTGTTCTACATGACCATAAACTTGTTTTTTTGAGCGATTATACTTGGTCTTTTCTCGACACCAAGATATACGCCACCACGATCCGCTATTGTCATAAAAAATAAATATAAAATTATAATATCCATATATATATATATATATATCACCTCGAGTTATAACTATCTATTCCTAACGGTAGTATGTGATCAGTATCGTGGGTGTTGTTTAATCAACGCACTTGTTATTCTTCATATATAAATGCAAAACATGTGTATAAAAATATATATGTGGTGGGTACGACACGAATTTTATACCACATAAAACGCAGCGTTTTATACCCACGTGATAGTTGCATCCCCCCCCGAATAATTGGTCATAATAGGAAGTTTGTCCACCCGATTCACGTGGGTGCTGACGTATACTTACCTTATTAGGCTAATATTTCGGGGGGGTAGACGTCAGCACTGGACGTTCGAGATGGCGAATGACCTTTGTCCTTAGACTTTTTCAGTGTTTTCCAGACCCCGCATCGATTATTTGCACGTCGCAAACTGAATTGTGAATATTTATTGATCCGAGGTAATTGGGCGATTGTGACGCATACATACAACTCTTTTACCAGCGTCATTACATCGTATCCGTGTGGTTTGACGACGTGGTTGTCCCTGGGTTTGTTATCGCAAAAACTGAAGAAGAAGGATGGATAATACAACAACTGCGGACTGTTTGCAAATGTCACATCAACCTGCGACAACGTCATTTGTGCCACCTACCATGTTGCCGGTGTTACCTACCGAAGAGATGTTGCAAACTCAAATTATGGTATTGATTCAACGAATCATTGAACGCGACGGCGATCACCCGCGAACGATGCATTTACAATGCTCGTATGATCAGAACGCTGCGGTGACCGCACGTGATACATCACTCTGTAATGCATCATTGGTGCCGACGGAATCATATAGTAGAGATAACAATACATCCAGTAGCCACGGTCATTACCATGCTCATCATCATCAGTACCATCACAGTTCTGCCCGCCGTCATCATGAACATTGTTCTCTTCCACGTCATCATCATGAACATTGTCCTCCACCTCAACAGACTCAGGCATCTTCTCCATTACAACAGTGCCCGCTTCTTAATGATGTTACTCCAACTACAGGCGTGTCTTCCGCCTATAACACTACTTTTTTAAACGCCAAGGACAATCACTCCACTTCGGAGGAGTCACAACATCTCCCAAACATGGAGCCTAGTATTCCACACGAGAACACCCGCGTGGATGTATTAGATATTACTCATACTTTTGCGTCCACTCTTCCGTTAGAGACAAAAATTCGACTTCATCATGTTGAACTTGTCTACAGTACAGTGCTCCCACAACCCGCACACGGCGAACTCTTCTTTGAAACTCTTCACTTTCCAACAATCACAGAAGCCATTCATCATGCAAGAACGTTATTCGATAATATTGGACACGCTGATTTGTACATTCGTATCACGAGTGTTTGGCGAATTTCACGCCGCTTTAAATATTCAACACATCGTACTACGTTACGAATGCATCACGTAATCTACGATCGTGGTGGAACAAAAAAGAATCACAACCATACATGGATCAAGTCACCATTGCCGTCACCGCCCGTCAAACGCCGTAAAATATAAATAAATTTGGTAATATATATGTATAGTTTGACACAACTATTGCGCGGTGTAAAAACTGATAAACATGATGGTTGGATAAAGCACGCGCCTTAATGAAGTTTAATGTTGATATTATTTGCGATCAACCAATCCATATGTCGTAGGATGCTTATACCAAGACCATACTTAAAATTTATTTATTATTTGATTTGACTTGCAACGACGGCTGTCACAGATAATAGCATTGCACCAAACCAAATTCCATATTCGGATAACGTATGTTTCTTGGGAGCCTGTATAACTACATCCTTTGCCAACGCACAACGAAGACATTCGTGCGATTGAGTATCCCGAATGACTACCCTTTCATTAGTACTGGTATTTGTGGATTTAAGTCTGGTGATACAGTTTGTTGTAATTGGCGCTAAGATATCAACTTCTTCAACGCTTTTGACCAAAGTCGACCGATCCCATAATGCGGTCGATATGCCAATAAGTAACGCACCAATCATTTGTAGAAACTGTATCTGCCATGGATATTCCCAAACCGGAATAAACATCATTGATAAAGAAACAAAAGCATTCCACACATAAGGGTATATAAACTCATAAATATTCCCACCACTATTGTCAGCGTATAATTGTAATAATACAGATACAGTGAATTGAAATAAAATTAAACCATAAATGCCGATGATATAACCAAATAGTATATCATCATATGTACTCAATACATGATGATAATGACAAGACTTTTTGTTCGAAGACGAACACACTGCATTATTATTATTATCACTATACTCACACCTGTTATTACGATTTGTTAGGATCGTTGATGAATGATTTGTACTAGCGGTATCACTATCATTCATTTGCTGTCGGCTCAATAATAAGCAAGATATAAACCATGTTTGAAATTGCGAATAATACGCCCACATAGATGTGAATATCCAAAGCGTTGCGAAATGCGCATATTGCAATATGTGACGCACTAATTCAACATCCGTACTATGCGTCGTCAATATAAGCGTGTGTATGCAATTATTCTGACTATTATTATTTGTAAAATTCCGATGTAGTTTTAAGATATACTTGGCTTTGAACATGCTAAAAACAATGCCAGCACAACATAGCAATAGTAGTACTACTATAATAAAAATAATAAATTGAACAGACCGACCACTATTTGCCATGGGAAGTGACTCTGAAACAGACGGAGTATTGGATTGGTAACTTGAATTAAATTGATGTCGCCACAATTCCAGTATGAGTGATAATGAATATAATGTAAAAGAAGAACGTGTTGTTGTTGGAGGTGTTATTTCACGGTCAGGACAATATGTTGACAATAATGTAAACGTGGATGAAGATATTTTTGGATATAATGACAATGGCACCACCCTAGATAACATATGAGTACTGGTATCATCGCGTTGGATGAGTTTGAACCAGTAACCAAGGTGCCACAATAAAAAACTACAAATAGAATATACAAAGAATATCCGAACAAATCGGGATATCTGTGAAGAAGAAAGGAGACACCCTGAATTTCTATCAGACATGACATACTCATCATCTGGTACTGATGATATGAATGTACAGTCTTGGTGGATACTATTTTTGTTATATTTACCTTGGTTGTTTGGTGGTAATGCTGATGTAACTTTTCGTTCTTGTGGAAATACTCCCACAGAACACATTCCCACCCACATACATGCGATTAGAATCCAAACATTATCGCCACGTAGCATATAATTCGCAGGAAGTAATGCAGTGATTATAGCAGATTGAATTGTGTGCCCACAAAAGAGGTATCCAATTCCGAAACACACACCAGATATTATAATATCAATAGGCCAATCCTTTGTACGATAATAATACTTTCCACAATAGTTGTAAATATTAGTATCGCGATGATTGTGATGACGGGTGTGTAATTCCGACGATTCAACAGACATAATTTGGTGCAGGTAACCGCCGCGATGATTCAAAGTCATGGTGTTATTATTGGTAGCAATGTACGTATTTGGGCAATCGATTGTTGTTACGTTTGTGTGTTGTCGACGAACAAGGAGAATGTAAATACTAATCATACCAATAAATACACTCAAACAAACACATGCGACAACAACAAATGCGTACCACATATACGGACTGGTATGAAAAAGGAACAATACAGACCATGACAAACACGGATCATTCAACCCGACTAGTATCCAAAATACAGCAACCAAACAAGACAAGTACCACATTTACATTCAATTATTAACTACAGATGAGGATACGACTTTGATGATAATCTATCTATTACACAACAACGCGATGAATTAGTATAGACCTGGTCAATTTTTAAAGAATATTCATTGTTTATATTCAAAAATACATTAAAATATTATTATCATTATCACAAATCACAGACAGGGTATATACAACCTATAATTCAATCTTGAAATTGTGAACACATGGAACACAAGTAAAGGTGTATATGCACAAACAGAATCTACTATTGCATTTGTTTGGCAATATTGAACAGTTTAACAGCGACTACATAAAGTATATTCTACAACTTTGCACGATATTACGCCTATATACAGGTCCCGCCACGTAACCTCAGAGTACTCTTTAACTAGGTGGCCAGTTTATTGTACAAACATTTAATATAATTTTATTTTCTCATAAACAAATACACAGAACACGCCATAGTCTAACCCTGATACAATACATAGCACAGCACCGTTCTTATGAATTTCTTACTTCGACGTTACGTGGCGGAACCTGTATATCCAAACAGCATCACCACATTTAGTTTGTGAATAGAAACAAAATCAAATTCAAACCCCCTTCAGTCTACATACCGCAATAAATACGGTCGGAAGGGCTTGTCCAACAGCGACTTCGGCCAATAATGATAAATCGGCACACACAATTGAATCTATTTGATGAGCGCAAACCGTATCACGATTGAAATACGCTGCAACATTCTTCTGTTCAATATGTGTTGAAGATTTTACAACAGAAGACGAATTTGTGGTGTGTTTTGGTGGACGACCCCTACCGCGCTTTTTAAAATCGCGACTCTCCGGAAAGTGTAATTGTTGCTTTTAAAGAATAAGTAATTAGTATTCATATATATATCCCAATATTAATACGATGGATACTACACCAAACTGCAGCGAATAAGTTACATACCGCAATAGAACTGTTCCGTGCTTGTGTTGATTCGTTGGGACCACGTGGTCGTACAGACGGCGACACGGACAGGCACGATTTACCACCTAGTGACATGGCATGCGACATAACAACTACAAAGTGACCTTCGTCTGCAATCCCAGCATACACATAAGACTAAGGAATTTTGATGGCGTTGTAGGAAAATCTAATAATATTTTATAATGCATAATATATCTCGAGATATATTTGTTGTGAATCATGATACCTTTTTCTTTATGACTGATGGGTATTATCACATTGGAACATGTTACATATCCGCAGGTTACAATATGTCACTCGCTATATATATATATAATATTGCGTTGAAATACATTATTATAATTTGCGTATAAAATATCTCGAGTTTTACTATTCGAGATGCGCCGGTGAAAATGTATTGGGCATATTTATGCAGACTTGTACACATGATTAGTTCGTTACTTAATTACGTTCATTAGGGTGTTGAATATACGGTCAAGAACCAGTTGTGTGTCAAACAGACATCATCGACGATTGCAATGGGTTCATACATTTCTTCAGCGGTGAATTATTATACGCCTGGTCAACAGTCCGCTACGCCAGAGTCACACCCTGCCGTAACGAGTCAGATGTCAAATCCTAATAAGATTGACGATAAGGTTGATATTGATGCGTCTATGCAACCACCAACAGCAAAGCGTCCGTGTTTGGACACTGATAACAAGACGAATAATGATGCTGTAGGCATTACTATGCCAGTGTCGTCGGTCCACCAGAATGATAATACCACGCCCGAACCTCCTGATCGTCGTGGCCGGTGGTCGTTTGAAGGTTGGATTGAAACCTGGATTACATATTCTAGTTATGGTTGGTTTGTGTCCGATACGATCAATTTTTATGATTGCACATTGAAGCGCACCGTGGTACCGGGTTTGTTGGAGTCGGGTCACGATTGCTCGACTATTGTTGTGAATTTACAGCGTGGGTATGCTCAGTTTATTCACGCCGACTCGCAAAAAGTCGGTCACTTACGACGCACTACTGTTCCATTTACACTAACGATTGATGCACCTTTGGCGATCAAAAAGGGTACGATATATATATTTCTAGATAAATACATATTCACATGCATACACATACAACTAATACACGTACATGTGAATATATATATATATACAGATGATGCTGGTGTAGTGTCCAAAGAACAATCGGCATTGGCCAGTGAATCTTCTTCTGCGTTTTCGGCTGTTCACGAAGCGGCCGCATTTGCTCGCGCCAACGGACATGTTTGGATCGCAGATATTGCACAATGGGCGTCGAATGAGATGGATGCGACTTCATCGAAGCGTATTGTTTTTCACGACTGTCAATTGACATGCACATGGGTTCCCTCCATTTTGGAAGAGTATATGTGTGTCGATCGTATTGCCATTTGTTCTCCAGAACAATGTCTGCCCAGTTTGTCGTACATTGAAGTAGAGTGCTTCAAAAAGGACTTATTATCGCGGATTCAAATCCGATGGTTTTGGTTTCCTGAGCAGTATTCGAGTCACGTTGACGAGTTTGTCCCACCAGGTACATAATTATTTGGTCTATATGGCGATTGTGTAATGACTGGGTCTGTATGAAACACAAAACTAATATATTTTGATATATTGCAGATTTCACGGCAGAACACTACGATGGTGACGATTCTGTGCAAAAGGAGGTAGACAAGACTATGATGGAAAATACAATAACGCAGCATGCTGTAGAAGAAGCAAGTTCAAATGGTGCCGCTCCGGAGAGTATCGAGATTTCAGAAGATGAACCCCTACGAAACCAACATGGTACTAACGATGTTTTACATTCACTGGACGCGTTGGAGTCTGCTGCATCTCTTGATGAGTTGTCAAGATCGCCTGCCGCATCTGCATCTAGATCACAACGCCATCAAGAACGCAAGTTGTCTCGCCGCGCAAAGCGCAAGCGCGGTCGCGGTGCTTAAAAACAACAACAGGGAAGAGTGTCTGTGCTGTGTGGCATGGAGAACACGTATGTATAATCTACGTATGTCTCTGTGGTATTCTGCACAAGAAAAAACTGTGTATTTATAATTTTAAATATATATGTATATATTCACTCAGATTTATAATAATATGGAGTTTGCTACAAATGTATGCATTTTTGCAAAAAAACAAACCAGCATATTTTACGTATCAAATTAAAGAAGAGATTAATTGTTATTTTTGTTCTGTTATACGGGAATCAGTATTTACCCAGTACTTATTAATTAAGATGCGGATTGATTGGATATAACTGCGTAATACATACTCATAAATTGTATTAATTGGTTGTAGAGAGAATATATTTTCATCAAATTGATTAATTCTCATAAGGACATGGAGTGTGCCAATGGTACAAGTCATTCATATGCAACAGTACGTGTGCATAAAGATGATTTGAGACAATTGAAACAAGAGAATGTGTACATATGGAATTGTTTAATGGATATTCTCAATGCGAATGCATATAGTTTGTTGCGTTGCGTTATTGGTATATACACCCATTATGGCGCACGTGTTCCCGACATCGATACGCTCTGCTTGCACGGTGGAAATAATACCATTAATACAAACAATAATCACCCGGGACTATGGTCTGTTTACTCTCCATGCACAAGTGTGAGTGATTATTTTTTGACTCAAGTGTTATATAATGCAGAATTGATTACTACACCTACAACGCCGCCAACTCATACAATGTCCGTGTGTCCAAGTTCTATTGCATGTGCAGATTCACCACCACTTTCACAATCATTCGTCAAAGATGCCGACTCCTCAAGTTTCCCACTGTGGTTACACGGATGTATCACATCAATCTCCACATTTGCATATGTGTTGTCTGTCGTTGGTCATCGCATGCTCATGAAAACGACCGCAACAAGACCGCTGCTGTCATCATCAGTCGCCCTATCAAACAGCAGACAAACACCACAATCTAATGTTGTTCAATTTATTCAGCAGTGGGCACAGTTACTACAATTCACGTTTCCATCATTAACTTTATTACTATGTGAGCAAAGTTGTCATTTAGTGCCATTGATCATCACCTCATTAAATCAAGCACATGTTCGTAAATTATTTGTTACTCATATTGAACACACAATAAAAGAATGTGCCGAGTGGGTTGATGACTCCAGTACTCACTCCAAATCGTCAACATCATCATGGGATTCTAAATATTTGCTAAACTGGGAGGATGGAATCGACGACAATACTACTTTAGTGCAAATGGAAAACTATTTGTCCCATTTAGCGGATTTAATTTACCCAGTCGATTGGATCACTCAAACATTTCAAACCATCGGGTTTGTAAAATTGACAGTTCGGTTGAATGAATGGCATCAAGAATATGCACCCGAACATAAACGAAGTATTGATTTACGACAACCCAATTATCATCATCCAAAATACAGTTATCTGTTACAACCAAATACTCAACAATACTTCCAAGCCTTAATACTGGCGTCGTCATTATCAATTAATGATGATAATCTATTATCAGATAATTTCTCTGTACCAAAATCATCATCGTCATCTTCGCAGTCTTCCCTATTATTTCAAAAAGAAATTCGTGAAAGAACAACTAACATGTCGTTCATGCCACAGGGGGATGCTCCTGCTTTGAGTATAGTAGACGACATGAATCGAAATGAGTGTTGCCGACAAAAGGACCAGGAGCAAAGTACAACAACGTCATTCATCTCAACGGACCAAATTGTTAATACGTTGTCTCAATGGCGTTCACAGTACAATGAATTGGGTCGTCGAATCAACATGTTGACACGACACTTACTATCTTCTCTACAACAAACACAACAGTCGTGTCTGTTGGATAGTTCATATTCGGTTATACCAGTGCCTCCGCATAATCATCAGCAATCTTTATCAACTACACCACACACTAGCGCTGTCATTGGAAATACTATCAGCGAAAAACAAGGACATACCAACACCACCATTAATTCCACAAAAGATGTTACCAAAAACGATATGAACGCGAATGAGAAACAAATTGGTAATTGCAATTCTATTATGGTGAGTATTACGGATTCAGTTGACCTCTTGAATAGAACGGCCCGATCGATTGATAACGTGCAAAATAATAATGATAAAATAGACAATGTTCGCCAAGTATTAGAATGTCCCATATGTATGGATCGATTTGTTGTTGGATGTCTGACACCATGCGGTCATTTGTATTGTGAGGAGTGCGGTCGTCGAGTCATACAACAGTTTCACCGGTGTTCACAATGCCAACAAGTGGCAACACAATTTGTTCGTATTTACTTTCCAGGTGGTAACCCTGATGACATTGTTACTTGAATAAAAGTATTATACGAATTATCAGTCGATTCCACATTCATGCACCACAAACGTAGAAATATATAATATACAGGTCCACTACGTAAACCCAGAGTAAACCTTGACCATGTTACCAGGTTCATGTACAAACACTGTAATAAAACTTTGTTTTCTTATTGTAAACACACAGAACACGCCATAATCTACATATTTGTTGTATTATTTTTATTTAATCTCAATACAATACGTAGTGCAGCAACATACTTACAAATTTTCTACCCCGAGGTTACGTAGTGCGACCTGTGTATATATCTCGAGTATGGCGGGGATTAGATAAATTGTATGTATAATTAATTTTGCACCAAAATGTTATTTATCTCGAGATATGAAATGTGCATATATACTCGGCATGCTGTTGGTCAATATTCATTATTTGTTTGGGTTTAAATACTATTGCAGGTATTCACCAAAATTCACTTCATATTAAGTATTCTATTCGTTCTACTACGGGACAGTATCTTTCTATCCATTAACATGGCTTCTTCCACATCATCATCATCATCCGTTTGTACCGGAAACGGCCGCTGTCCATTTTTGGCTGGCAAGCAAGCCGAATCTCTGTCCTCTGTTGAATCCGCTACTTTCAGTGCTACTTCCTCCGATATCAAGACTTTGCAGGACCACTTCGAACACCTGATGTCTGATTCTGACAAGTTGTTTGTTGAGAAAGTTGAGGAGATCACCAAGGATGCTGATGTCGGTAGCGTTGTCCCCGCCGCATCGTCCTGGCCCCTGGTGGAGACAAAGCGCGCCTACGTGTTGGACGGATCACGCCAGGTATTCATTCATTACAAGATTCTCAAGGCCAATGGTGATGATGTTGCTGCCATCGCCTTTGGCGCCAGCATTCTCAAGAAGGATGATGCGGATTTTGCCGTGTTGGAGCACGCCAATGTGGCTGATTTGCCTCCATTGACAGACGATGAACGCGCTAAGATTGTTCAGGACCGCAAGGATCGCCGCAAGCGTTGGCGCAAGTTGCCAATCGTGGAACGTGAGGCTGAAAAGAAGGCCTGGGCCGCCCAGAATGGTGGTGATTTTAAGCGCGTTCGCATCACTCGTCCTGTTCGTTTGAGTGCTCCCGTTCCACCCACCACCGACCAGTTGAAGGATGTTGCGGTTGTGCGTCGCTACTTGCGCGAACTGCGTGCTTACACCAAGACACAGTCTTTGATTAAGCAGTGTGAGGACCAGGCTGAGAAGCGTCTCTTGCGCCGCCCCAATGTTGTTATTTTTATCAACACGGCCACAACTCCTGTGGATGCCCCATTTGTGTTGATCAAGAAGTCGCAAATTGTCGATATTATCCGCAAGAGTATGATGTTCCATGGCTGCGCCGATGGCTCTCTTGTTCCGACAGACAAGGAGCAGCAAGAGGCCTCTAAGGAGACGCCCGTTCGCGCCGAGTATTGGAAGAATCTCCGTCTGACCGAATGGTCTCCCATCTATTATGATGTGGCCACCAAATCTTCAGCACGTCTGGTGAAAAACTTTGCGACAACTATCAATGGTCAAAAGGCACGCGTGGGTGGGTTCTTTCTGAAGACATCGTCCAATGTACCAGGACGCACTGTTGTGTCTGAGTTTTTGCGCGTGATTCTCAAAACACTAGAGGACAAGTTGACTTCTGCCATCGCTACTGCTGTCAAAGATTCCAACAAGGCGAATGACAAAGATGCTTCTGCCGACAGTGTTACTGCTGCTGTGGATGTTCAAATCAACGAGAACTAGACTGTTTTCGTGTGCAACTTTTTTTGTCATTGTTAATCCCATGCATGTAAAATGATGATAAAATTTTCCAAATTGGTGTGTCACTGGAGATATTTGTGTGCATGCGTAGAAATTTTATAAACCACATTATAGTTATATTTCATTAATTTCACACAGTACATGTTTGGACACTTACACATAATCAACATTGACAGAACATTTGATGAAATACAAATCTGTAATATCGTCCTACCCGCAATTGTTTTGACACAATAATTTATTTATAAATACCCTGTATGTATAAGATTTAGAGAAAACCCATGATGTAGTTGATGGTTTCTTGTTTACTTGCAAGAAGGGTTATTTACAAAAGATGTCTGAAAAAATCTAAGAGCAACCCATTTAAGTGGAGTCTACTAGCGTCTGCCAAAAAAGAACAAGAAGATTGGGATCGACATACCGATGAATTAGCAGATCATAACATCCAAGTCAATTTGCGCATTGGTCGCATGCAAGATCTATCAATTTTCCAAACATGACTGCTGAAAATTGGCTCGAAAACGATTGCAAATGGATTTCATGGATTGAAAATCAAGACAGACAACAATAACCATGTTATGATTGTTTATTGTAGGATACAAGAAGGAGAATTATATACGTATAAATATACATACCACGAATATGTAGCAAATTTAATAAGTAACCACTGTATAATCACCTTGCCAGAACAGCAAATCCAACCTGTTCATACAATTACAATACCGGTATATATAACTCGAGTATTTTATTGGTCATATCAAGTATATTATTGTCCAATAATACTCATGAAACAAAGATGTATCCATGTATCAATTGTTGTAACTTATTACGATTGCATGCATCCCTAAATATTACTCGTATAATATCTGAACTATTTGTCTCAACTAAATTATGAATAATATACTCGAGGTATATATGTAGGTATTAAAACAATTGTATCGCAGCGTGAAATAGAGTTAATCTTTGGTACTGTTGTCCATACACATTATTGTGCATAAATAGGGTGTCCAAGGTTTTCAATAGGGAGTGCTGCCAGGAAGTATAATGGGTATAATATATATAACTCGAGGTATATTTTCAACTAAATGTATACTATTTATGCCCGCGCCAATGTGTGTTTGAAAAATGTACATTTTCACACTATTTGGTACTTGTGATTAAAAACAACACTTTTTGAGGCACGAAAAAAAAGTCACAATTTTATTTCATGTATGACGAGTGATGGGTGTCTTGTGTTTGTATTGCCACATAATTAGTCGGAGATGATGATCTGTTTTGCATTGTCATCATCATTATTGTTATTATCTTTGCTATTCGGGCTAGTCTCACAACAGTCTGCAATGATTGGTCCCTTGGAATCTAAAATTTCTTTCTTTGATAGGCCTTCCAATTCGTGTGGAAAGACAACCCACTTATCAGTCGTGGCAACATAAAAGTCGGGCTGAATATTTGTCTTGTTATTGTCGGGTTTGTACAGAATGGTGGCAATGCGAATTGTTGTTGGGAGGTTGGCGCGCATTTTACTCTGCAACTTTTTCAACACTGCTTGAACGGACCGACCTGTATCAAAAATATCATCCACAATCAACAATCGATCGGACGCGTTCGCGTGTTTCACAACATACTCCAATCCATGGACACGTACATGCGATGATTGTACCGCAATATCCGTGTAACTGCTTGTTCGAATGGCAATGTGATCGGTTTTGATATCCCGATATTTGAAATATTCTTGAATTGCCATACCAACGGGTGTTCCGCCGCGCCAAATGGCAAGAATCCAAGTTGGATAGAATCCAGATCGATACACATTACTTGCCAATTGAAACGATTTTTCTAAAAGTTCATTTGCGGATATATACTCCTTTGGAATGACACTCCCGACCTCATTTTGATCCAGTGTAACATCGGTTGTTTTAGTAATATTCTTTTGCATTATTATTTGTCGTGCGAATTAAATAATACCCCTTTACATAGACGATTGCTACTACCTGGCAGATGATCAAGATCTTTATAATCACTTCACAACCACGTACGCCAGTACTATTGTTATACAAGTGACACAGATCTTCTAATGCTATCTGCAAGATAAATAAGCATGATAATATATTCATTGCCAGAATTATAATTAGCATGTGCATTTTGTTTGTAAAAGTGTTTGCTTGCCAATTTTTAATAATAATTTCACACATACACATTGATTCAAATATCCATAAAGAATAATAATGAATAAGGAGTACAATGTTTACAACTTTGCCTTCGGATGTGTTGATACCTGATACATTTTGGTGTCCACTTGCAATTGACGACTATGTTGCTGAAAGATATCGGTGCTTTGTGCATAAACGAGACCCTTTGTCAAAATCCACTTGCGATCATAGCCCGCCGTCTGAACGGCTGAACACAACGCGCGGCGTCGCGCGCCAACGTCCTTATCGTTCATGAATGCGTGCTGCTGCTTGACCGTAGCAATAAAGATGGTGGCATTGGGAACAACATCCATAACCGTGTGAATTACCTCACATTCCATCCAACCACACGTCCCGAGGATAACGGGCAATACAGTCGTGCTGGCAGGATCATTCGCGGCTGCATTTGCCAACGTAAATAAAGGTGTTTCGGCAGTACCAGTCGCTGCCATTGTTGGGATAGCAGGTCTCGTCACGGACTCGGTGCGACAAATATCATTGTCGTGTTTATTTGTCGTCGCCGGCAGACTGCTATGAGAGATATTGTTTGAATTATCATCAAGTTGCGCAAACTTGTCAACGCGATGACCAGACTGCAATCCAAAGTGCGCAACCAAATCATATTGGTACGAACTTAACAAGTGTAGTATGAATCGACGCGTACGTTGAATGATTTGCGTCGTCTTGTGAGTATTTGAACATTCAATCATAATATGTGCACAACTCTCCGACGGAAGACCGGCGGGAGCAACGTGCGCAATGATCATTCCGTTCGGCCGACATCCATGGTCCAAGTCATCCCGCACCGTCAACAGCCACAGAGGGTTGTCCAAGTATTGAAGCAAATTATCATTACTCGTCTGCTTGCGATCAACAGCCGGTGCTGATGATGTTGTTATTGGCGATTCATTCTTGCATGTTGTTTGTGAATGTTGGTTCGTTGTAGTGGCATATTTAATATTCTGCATCGCCGCCATCGTCAACACTGATGTAATTTACACACACAAAACAAATAATTCAAATTCGTTCTTTTATATATATTCTTGTGTGTGTCTGTTTAGTGAACACTGACTCGACAGGAGATACCTATTCCTCAAAATTCTAACGTACCCTACTTTTTTAGGGTGTCATTTTATACTCGAGAATGATATGTATATACACAATCGCATGTTGAGTGTCATGGTTTGAAAGAGTAATAGGCCTATGAACAAACTCGAGTTATCGATTCACCATAATAAATATATTATTTGTACATCACAGTCATATGTGTGTGGTTTCTTACATATCATCACATACGCATCGTTGTTAGTGAATTGATGTGATTATTCACCAGAATATTTAAGAACTTAATACACAAGGAATATATTTTTATACAACCAATTGTTTATGTCGGTTGTGGTGTATAATCATTTTTTGATTGGTAATATAATATACAAGTACAAAATCTACAATTGCATAAGATAGTTTTCTTTGCTCTTCGCTGATGTTACTATCATCCACACCGCAACTCTACATGGTGGCGCTGGCTGCATTGGCACCATATTGTTGACGGTCGGCAGGCACCACCAAGTGACGATTATCGTTCGCGGTAACATTACCCGCATTTATTGCATTGGTCCCATTCAGAGTTGCATTTGCGGCTTCAACATCACTATTATTGTGATCGTCCACTTGGATGGACGTGTGACAGAGGGTACGGACTATATCCACAAGCAAACATCCCATCATGATGCATAACAATAGCACCATACATGAATATCCAAACAAAACCAGTATCTTCAAGTCGAGTCCGTATCCTAATCCGAGCAATATGCACGTAACAATTGAAGCAGATACAAGGGCCAACACGACCCACTGATATGCTTTTGCGTTCATTTATTTTTGCAATCAACGACTAATACCGCAAAAATATTAATAAATAGTCTAAATAGACACCGGCTGTCTGTATGTCCCTTTGAAGTATTGTACAATTTCTTTTCAATAATACAGCACCAATCATGTAGAAGAAGATAATAATAGTTTCTAATAATGATCATCCGACACATACATACAACAAGAGTAAATAAATCAATGTACTGTGTTAAATCTTGGGTGCAATTGTTGTTTTCACTTGTCTGTCTAAATTATTCACAAGATGCTGAACCTCAACAACTCGAGATATGAACAAGGACTCGCTCCGTACGATATCCGCTCATCTTGACAAACAAATAAATATATACGTGCATATGAGTGGATGGTCGTTGGAAAAAGAGGGCGTATACACTTTTTTGTAAACAATGTCAATTATCTTCAATGAATCCTGTAATATTTGACAAACAGTAGAGAATATGAAATAAAATTAACATGTCCACAATATATATAAATCAAATAATACGAGTGTTTATTGTGCAACTGTGTTTAGGGAGGTCAACATTTCACAGCGACATTCTCTTAACCACAATAAATACCCATGCCACAACCATCTATTTATCGCAACCACAATAGACGTGGAAGAGAGGATGTTGATGAATATTTCAATGATAACGATACAAGTGGGGCCACATTCATAAGCAATCAACATCACATGAATGGTTGTCATGTGTTGCCTAACAGAATCATGTCGGCTCACAGAAACACAATGTACGACAATAATAATAATAATAGTAACAACAATCAACAAAACCACCAACAGAACACCATGCCTGAAACTGACAAAGCGCTGCTTTTGAATCAATTTCAAACAGATGATCGTGTGGCAAAAACCATGGTGGAAATACTATCTCAGGAGTTGAAAAAGACACTTCCCCATATTCCTTGGCAAAATTATCTGTTCATTGAGCCTGCTGCAGGTGAAGGTGCAATATATAATTTATTACCACCAACACAACGTATTGGCATTGATATTGACCATGAATTGTCTCAGTTGCATCCTAAATATTTATTCAGAGATTTTTTGTCTTTGCAGATTGATGAGATTGTTCAGCATGGAATCATGGTGGGAGTGAATCCTCATTATCAAAACTCATTGTCGTCGTCATCATCTTCTTCTTCTTTTTTGCCATCATATCGTCAATATAGAGTTGTGATTGGCAACCCGCCGTATAACGATGGTCGTCGGTTTCGGGGTGGTTTGCGAAATATGGCGTTGCAATTTCTAAATCATGCCGCTCAAATGGCAGATACGGTTGCATTTTTGGTTGGTGCAAACTTTAACCGTCTCGATGTACAAGACAAGGTAATGGAAGATATGCAACTAATTGTCAATATCCCATTGCAGTCCGACGATAACGGCGTAGGTGTTAATAGCGGCAGTGGCGCTATATTTCGAGTGAATGATGCCAAATATGGCAATCGCGGTCAACGTGCCAAGGTCAATGTTGTGTTTCAAATTTGGCAACGACAATATGATGCGGATTCAGGGCAGCCTCTGATCCGAAACAAACATCGGAATGTGGTTCCAAAGATCAGTAACGGCATGTGGATTCACCCCGACACAGAAGAACCGGGTGATTTTGTCATTTTAAATCCGTCAGATCCACGAACAAATATATGTTTACGCCGATGGGGCGTCGTGGGTGAGGTAATTGTGGATCCGGTTCGTATTGCGGAACTGGTAGCACATGCACAAGAGACCGAATATGTACGTCGTCAGCGAAGACCGGATATTTATAAGGCCGACTACCATTTATTTCGATCAACGGGTTCATTTTTCCATTTGCACTGTTCAGATCCAGCCAAAGTGGCAAAGCGATTACAAGAACGTTCCCACATGTTTCGTCAATATGCAGACTCTGCTACCCCTGGCTCCAGCGCCTCCATCAATCAGCGTGATCTACTACGCATTTACTTGCAACCTGTGCTTATATAAGAACCATTTCTCGTCCACACGTTCAAAGAATAAAATAATAATAATAATAATAGAAAACAAAATTAACAAGTATTCATGGTTCATGTGGATATATAAATGTACATGTAATTATATTTATTTCAAGGTTTGAAAACAGTAAATCGTATATATATGTATGTATCTATAACAATAGTATTTATTTGTACTACCCATTGTATATCTAATTTGCTCAACTACCTTATTTAGCGCCCTTGGTATTTTGGCATTCTTTATGTAGATATATCTACAAATGATGACAGACTCTTCAATACAAAATGTTAACCCACATGCAGAAATTGTACGACTAAGGCAAATCGACCCCACAACGTTGTGTCCACAGAGCGGTTCAATTAGTTATAGTATTAACAGTCCTAACAATACACATGTCTTGTATCTGACTGGTCGCATGGACACAAATGTATTTAATTTTGTTCTTGATACCATGAATGCGGAACTGATGGTTTGGAATTTGGATGCATTATTTAGTGATTGGAACAATCCTAAATCATTTATTGATTCTCTGCACTGCATCATCATTGATGATTCTGGTGTACAACCCCAGCGTGCAGATGACTTGTGCAAATTACTCAACAGTGGAACGCAATCTTTCACATACACAGGGCAACAATTAGTCGCCATGATTGATGTTGCTACGAATGCGCCAATCACCACGAATACCAGTAACTCTTACACACCCCAGAAATATTCTGAGAAGAGTAAATCTTATTTAGTACTAGTACAACACCTTCCTTCGATTCTGACCGAACCTGTGGAAGATATATCACAAAAAGTGGCTGCTGGAATATCACTCACGCCACTATTAAATTATACTTGGGAATGTTGTTGGATGAGTTTATAGTAATTTCGACAATAATAACGGTTTGTCGGTAATGATGATGATGCCAACCGAATGTGAATAAATAACTCCGTAAGGTTAAGACAAACGCAGATTAAATAAAATAAGAATTATACACAAGATCAATTGTGCGATCGATCAATATCATACATATAATCGTTGTATTGTGTTCGATACAAAAACCCATCAAACTAAATTGCAGGTTGGATACATTGTGGTAGGTGTGATAGTGGCAATACTTTCACATGCTCCATATTTACTCCCTTCCATGCCTTAATTTTTTGCAGACGACGGTGTCGATGACTGGCATAATCGGAAAAGAGGGGCCAATTTACGCAAGGATGGCGATACAAAATCATTCACCCTGCACGAAAGATACACTTGATGATAAAGCATTTGTGTCATTTGATGAAATAGCACTGACGGCGGTATTGTCGTCGTAGCAGATGAAGACACCGCCGACGAGACCCATGTTCGTTTCGCTAAATAATCCTGCAATTTGCGCTCCGCAAGACGACATTGCTCAAATTCCTCCTCAATAGAAGGTTGTTGGCGATCTACTTGTCGAAAGCGTTGTGAACCGGCCAAAGACCACAGTACGTTGCGTACACATGGAAACTGACGCATTATGCGCTGCATATTAGCGGCACCGCGCATTTGCTCAACGCAACGTGACGTATCCTGCAAAAAGTACCGCACAGTATATGTATGCAATCTTTGTGCCGATTCGGTATCCATTTCTATAACATTGTCTTCATATTGCTTTTGTTGTTGCATATTAACTACGCAGTAGAAGAAATGTTCAAATACAAAAAATAAACCAACCCGTTGAATCGTTGTCTTAATTTGTGCTTTCTTTTTCGGTGTTTCTTTAGAGTTGATCAAACAGATACTGTTTTAGATGATTATATAGTATCGCAAATAACATACGAATCTATTTCATCTGTTAACATGCTTAATTATATTTGTCCTGATAATAATCTCGAGATGGATGATGTTATATTACTATTCCCTTGTAAAGACACAGGTCGCCCCCAGGTTTAATAACAAACATGGGGCGGTCTTACATTATGCTTATTATTTGTACAATCTAGTTGACAGATTACATATCATTACTAATGGATTCTACACCCGTCGCATTGGCATTGTCGTCTCGTGATCAACCTGCCGCCACGCCGTCATCATCATCAGCAACCATTGCACACCATGATATTAATAACAATATTGGCGCCATTACCATGTTCACTGTTCGTGGCGAGTGCATGGCATACGTGGCGCAGACACATCGTGATCGCGTCATCCTGACACGCATGTCTCAATTATTGCGCGCCTTATGCTGTCACGTCTCTGTGTTCAAAATCTACAACCAGCCATGTTGTGCGAGTAGCCCTATTGATCGATTCGTCGTTTACGAACATATACACCCGGTGTCATTACCATCATTGCCGTCCACAACGCGAACCGACACTACTACGAATCAAACAGCACCATTATCGTTAGCGTGTGGTGCTCAGCCTTTGTACTACTCTTTCCAACAAAGCAGACGTACTCATTTGCTGCTAAATGCGGAAGCGTTTTTGGCTCGCATCTTGAATCTACTCATTTTCCAGCATGCTGAATGGCGCAACATGCAGTTTGTGAACGCCATTTTAGTGCCCGGATATGCGGCCATAATCTCCTATGTTATGGGTCGCACTGATGAAATTCCTCAAATGGGATTATACATCTCATCATCATGGACTCAAAATCCCGTTGAATTTATCAACATGCTGGAAACACCCTATCTGGATTTTAACACAGACTCTCCAATGTGGGCAGCACATCAAGCAGAGGAAGTTATTCTGGGTGTAGATACTTTGACTACGGAATATAGCGGACAGAATGATGTCTCTTCATCAAACAACAACCACCAACAGACACATCCGGACTGTGTCCACCGTCCACGATACGTTGCCTTTCTGACAACTTCGGCCATTCAGTTGCGCCGCGAAGGCCGTTGTCATTTTAATGCACCAACCACCACTGAATCACGTTGTGGCACTAAAAAAAGACAGCGCGATGAACAAGAAGGTTTGGACAGCAGTAACGTATCCATACAAAATCCATCAATAGTGTCATTGAAGACAGAAATGACTGGGAGTAACATTGCTGCTGCTGTTGTTGTTATAGATAGTACTCATGATGATAATAATACGCATGATCCTTCAACCCGACCGCTGAAACGAATGAAACAAGCAGACGACTGTACAGAATAGAATAAATGTTCACATTATTATGTTTGTACGTCAATTACGATTCCGCATATTGTAGTATATACACATATTGTAGGATATACATACATATGTAGTGATTCATTGATTTATGCAAAATTAGCACACCTGGTATATTTCCATTACATAACCACAGGTCCCGCCACGTAGCCTCAGAATAGGAAATTTGTAACAATGTTGCTGCACTATGTAGTGTATTGAGATTTACTGAAAATAATACAACCAACATGTAGAATATGGCGTGGTCTGTGTGTTTATAATAAGAAAACAAGGTTTTATTACAGTGTTTGTACATAAACCTGGTATCATG